>Ga0316206_1000908_pt1 | contig 31892 bp, 23 predicted proteins | sample 6monthpyrite_MG_FD_204942 | JGI IMG/M metagenome (GOLD analysis project Ga0316206, IMG submission 204942) | Microbial mat bacterial communities from mineral coupon in-situ incubated in ocean water Damariscotta River, Maine, United States -... | ecosystem: Environmental > Aquatic > Marine >... | reverse complement strand
ATAGAATTCAACTGGCGTGTATTACAACAGGCCCGGGACGAAAGCATCCCGCTGCTTGAGCGTCTGCGTTTTTTGTGTATTTTCAGCACCAATCTAGATGAATTTTTTGAGATACGCGTTGCTGGAATGCAACAGAAGGTGGAACTGGGTGCACAACATAATGAACCCGATAACATTTCAGCAAAACAGGTTCTAAAATCAATTAGTCAACGTGCACATGAACTGGTTGACGAGCAGTATGAATTACTTAACTACATTTTAGATGACCTGCTAGCCGCTGAAAACATTCGTTTTGTACGACGTACAGAATGGAACACCTGTATGGATAGCTGGTTAAAAGATTATTTTGATAATGAGTTACTACCTATTATCAGCCCGCTTGCACTCGACCCCGCTCACCCGTTTCCGCGCATACTAAATAAAAGCCTGCATTTTATTGTTTCCTTAAAAGGTAAAGATGCATTTGGACGCAACAGTGGTTTAGCTATAGTGCAGATTCCACGTGCGTTGCCGCGTATTATTCAGTTACCCCATGAAGAATGTGACTGTGGACCAAATGATTTTGTTTTCTTGTCATCGGTTGTACATGCTTATGTTAGCAGCCTGTTTCCTGGCATGAGTGTTAAAGGCTGTTATCAGTTTCGTGTTACAAGAAACAGTGATTTGTATGTTGACGAAGAAGAAATTGACGACCTCTTACGTGCAGTAGAAGGTGAATTAGGTTCGCGCCGTTATGGTGATGCTGTGCGCCTTGAAGCAGCGCACGATTGCCCAGAAGAATTATGTAATTACCTGTTAGATAAATTTGAGCTTTCAGAACAGGACTTATACAGGGTTGATGGTCCGGTTAATGTAAATCGACTAAATGAAGTTTATGATTTAATTAACCGCCCTGAATTAAAATACAAACCTTTTGTACCTGCAATTCCAACTAAGGTTACTCTCAAGTCTGATATTTTTGAAAATATTAGAAAACAGGATGTTTTATTACATCACCCTTATGAGTCGTTTGCACCCGTTGTAGATTTTATTCGTCAGGCAGCCAATGATCCTAACGTCCTGGCAATAAAACAAACCCTTTATAGAACCGGCCCTAGCTCGGCTGTCGTAAACGCACTTGTTAAAGCGGCTAAACTTGGCAAAGAAGTAACCGTAGTGGTTGAGTTACGTGCACGCTTTGATGAAGAAGCAAATATAACACTGGCGGCTAAGTTACAGGAAGCGGGAGCCCATGTAGTTTATGGCGTGGTAGGTTATAAAACCCATGCAAAAATGTTATTGATTATTCGTCGTGAAACGCAACATTTAAGACAATACGCTCATTTAGGCACGGGAAACTACCATTCACGTACGGCTCGCCTGTACACCGATTACGGTTTGTTCACTTCAAATAAAAAAATATGTGAAGATGTTAACCGGGTATTTCATCAGTTGACCAGCATGGGTCAGACCAAGAATCTTAATAAATTATTGCAATCACCCTTCACTCTTCAGGACACTCTGGAAGCAAAAATCGAGAGAGAAAGACAACATTCGGCTCAGGGAAAAGATGGACGTATTATTATAAAGCTAAATTCACTAGTCGATGCAGAAATGATCAGTGCTTTATATCAGGCATCTGCAGATGGAGTGAAAATTGATTTACTGATTCGCGGCATGTGCGCACTAAGACCTGGCCTGGCTGGTGTATCTGAAAACATAAAAGTAACTTCTATTGTCGGTCGGTTTCTTGAGCATGACAGAGTGGTCTACTTTAAAAATGATGAAAAACCTGAAGTTTATATCTCAAGCGCAGACTGGATGGAACGTAACTTATATCATCGCGTTGAAATTGCCACTCCAATAGAAAACAAAGAACTTCAAGACCGCATAATTACTGAACTGGAATATTATTTACTGGATAATACGCAAGCCTGGAAAATGGACTCAGACGGTATCTATACGCAGGCAACACCAGAAGATGGTAAAGAAGCATTTATTGCTCAGGAAAAGTTCCTCGAAGATCTGGCTGAAAGCAGCTAAAGACAATAGCAGCGTTTTGTCTTTAACTACTCTCTCAAACCGTTCGTTCTGTGGTTAAACTCAGACCAACAGCTGACAAATATTCTGCTTCCTGCTCCAGATCATTAATCGTCAATGGATGTTCATTAAGCCATTGATCAGGCAGCTTTAAAATTAAATTGTTATCTTCTACCTGCATTTTTATTTCCGGCAATGCATTCTCAATGCGACTGCGGTGAAATATAACTGACAAGCGCAAAACAATTGTTAAATGCATTGATCTTAATCTTTTCTCCTTATGCATTTCATTAAAATTATCTTTAAGAAATTTCCCTCTGTGTGCACCAACAATTGCTGATAAACGCTTTTGTTCCTGACGAGAGAAGCCGGCCAGGTCTGCATTTTCAATAATATAGGCACTATGCCTCTGGTATAAAGAATGTGAAATATTACGCCCAATATCATGTAACTTACATGCCCAACGCAATAGATTTTCAGCATGTTGAGTATCTTCAAACCAGTAATCTTTTAATTGTTCAAAGAAATCAAACGATGTTAGTTCAATGCGTTTGCAATGCTCCTGATCCGCATGAAACCTTTTGGATAGTGTGTCAACACTTGTATTTCGAACATCATTATTCTGACGCCGACCAACCATGTCATATAACAGGCCTTCTCTAAGGGCACCCTCAGAGACATGCATATGCTCTATGCCCAACGCTTCAAAAACACCTGCAAGAATAATTAATCCGCCCAAAAAAACCGGCTGTCTTTTTTCACTTAGTCCGGGCAAATCCAGTTTTTTTATTTTTTTAAAATCACTACATATAGCTACCAGTTTGACTAATGACTCTCTGTTAATACCATCATTTTTCTGTAGTTTCATTTCTCGAATCACGCTGGCAATAGATTTAATAGAACCAGATGAGCCAATTACCGATTCCCAACCCAGCTTACGATATGAGTAATGAATAGCTTTCATGCGTTGTAACACAAAAATACGAGCAGCCTGTAAGCGTTTAGTTTTTATTTTTCCATCAGCAAAAAATTTCTGCGTCATCATAACGCAGCCCATCTCAAGACTATTTAATAACTGAGGTGAAAAACCTTCACCAATAACTAACTCTGTACTACCACCACCGATATCTACAATAAGTTTTGACTGTTTATCCTGTTCAAGCGTATGCGCAACACCCTGATAAACAAGTCGCGCTTCTTCATAACCAGAAATTATTTCAATTGTAAATCCCAACGCCTGCTCGGCCTGAAATATAAAGTCATCAGAATTTTTAATACGCCTTAACGTATTCGTGCCTACTGTACTAACACATTGTGCATTGAGAGTTCGGATGCGCTGTCCAAAGCGCCCTAAACAGTCTAATGCTCTTTGCTCAACAATCTCGTCAAGCTGTCCATCATCGCCAAGACCTTCTGCAAGTCTTACCATTTCACGTATACGGTCAAGGATAACAAGTTGTCCGTCACTCTCTTCCGCAACGACCATATGAAAACTGTTTGAGCCCAGATCAATTGCAGCAATTGTATTTTTACTTAACAAGGAATTGTATGCCTATAGAAAATTTTTGATTTTACGCATTATAAATCTATCAAGATTAAGCTCACAATGATTTATTTAGAAAATATGACAATATATAGCGACATTCTTATTTCGTATCAATATGCCTTAAAGATCTTATAATTGAAACCATATTTATACACTTAATCACACATGTGGCCTGTTTATTGCAAGTACTTAATAAACAATCATAATCGTTAATAAAACTTAAATTATTCAAACTGCTAACGCTATCGGTCTGTATATAGGCACCGGTTATCTTCTAATTAATTTTGTGCAAAAAGTCACTAATTAATGGAAATAAAGTCATTTAATGTGGTCTATAGTTTTATAAAGAAACTAATGTTGTATCAATATTTTTCATAACACTAGAATGTAGTCGCACAGCGGGGACAATGGATATGAGTATTTTTGATCATTACACAGAACGTTTTGAAAGCTCAAAGGAGGAGGAGCTGTCCCTTCAGGAGTACCTTGATCTTTGTAAAAGTGACCCACTCACTTACGCCAGCCCGGCAGAGCGAATGCTAAATGCCATTGGCGAGCCTGAACTCATAGATACACATAACGACCCTAAACTAAGTCGTTTATTCCAGAACAAAGTCATCAAGATTTATCCTGCATTTCGTGAATTTTACGGAATGGAAGAGGTCATTGAACAAATTGTTTCATTCCTTCGGCACGCTGCACAGGGGTTGGAAGAAAAAAAACAGGTATTGTATTTATTAGGCCCGGTTGGTGGTGGTAAATCTTCATTAGCAGAACGATTAAAAGCCTTAATGGAAAAAATACCGTTTTATGCCATTAAGGGCTCACCTGTATTTGAATCGCCACTTTCATTGTTTGATGTAGATGAAGACGGAGAAATTCTTGAGTCCGATTATGGGATACCTAAACGATATGTAAATAGTATTATGTCTCCCTGGGCGACTAAAAGATTACACGAATTTAATGGTGATATCAGTCAGTTTAAAGTCGTAAAAATTCGCCCATCAATTCTTAGACAAATAGCCATTACCAAAACTGAACCGGGAGATGAAAACAATCAGGATATTTCTTCACTTGTTGGCAAGGTAGACATTAGAATGCTGGAAGAATATTCACAGGATGATCCTGATGCATATAGCTATTCAGGCGGATTATGTCGTGCAAACCAGGGATTAATGGAATTTGTTGAAATGTTTAAAGCGCCTATAAAGGTGCTTCACCCACTACTCACTGCTACTCAGGAAGGTAATTACAAGGGAACTGAAGGTCTTGCTGCGATTCCTTTTGACGGAATAATATTAGCCCATTCAAATGAATCAGAGTGGCAGGCATTTAGAAACAATAAAAATAACGAAGCATTTCTCGATCGAATTTACATTGTAAAAGTGCCTTACTGTTTGCGCGTTTCTGAAGAGCTAAAAATCTACCACAAACTTCTTGAACACAGCTCGCTTGATAAAGCGCCTTGCGCACCTGGCACTTTAGAAATGATGTCACAGTTTGCTGTTTTATCTCGATTAAAAGAACCAGAAAATTCAAATCTTTTTTCAAAAATGCGTGTATATGATGGTGAGAATCTGAAAGATACAGATCCCCATGCAAAGTCTTACCAGGAATACCGTGATTATGCGGGTATAGATGAAGGCATGACGGGTTTATCAACGCGTTTTGCCTTCAAAATAATATCCAGAGTATTTAATTTCGACAATTCAGAAATCGCAGCCAATCCTGTGCATCTTTTATATGTACTTGAACAACAAATTGAAAGAGAGCAGTTTCCAAAAGAGGCAGAAGAAAAATATCTGTCTCATTTAAAGGGTTATCTGACACAAAAATATATTGAATTCATCGGCAAGGAAATTCAAACCGCTTATTTACAGTCTTATTCAGAATATGGACAGAACATTTTCGACCGTTATGTAACTTATGCTGATTACTGGATCCAGGATACAGAGTTCCGTGACCCGGAAACCGGTGAAATGTTTGATCGCGGTTCATTGAATAATGAACTGGAAAAAATTGAAAAACCGGCAGGCATAAGTAATCCGAAAGATTTTCGTAATGAAATTGTCAATTTTGTATTACGTGCTCGGGCCAATATCGAAGGCAAGAATCCTAAGTGGACAAGTTACGAGAAGCTGCGCACTGTAATCGAGAAGAAAATGTTCTCTAATACAGAAGATCTTTTACCGGTTATTTCATTTAATAGTAAAGCCTCGCAGGACGACCAGAAAAAACACGAAGACTTTGTGTCGAGAATGGTAGACAAAGGTTACACAGAAAAGCAGGTTCGTTTATTGAGCGAGTGGTATCTACGCGTACGTAAGTCATCATAGGCTGTTTTAAGCATGGCACAAATTGTTGATAGACGATTGAATGGCAAAAACAAAAGCGCTGTAAACCGGCAGAAATTTCTTCGTCGTTTTAGAAAACAAATAAAAAAATCAATAGAAAATGTAATCGCAGAACGCAGCGTGACCGATCTTGATAAAGGTGAAAAAATATCTATCCCTAAAAAGGATACTTCTGAACCTTTTTTTCATCATACTCAAGGTGGTCACCGGGACATGGTACACCCTGGAAACAAGGAATTTCAAACGGGAGACAAAATACCCCGGCCTCAGAGCGGCAACTCTCAGGGAGATGGAAGTGAAGCTTCCGACTCTGGTGAAGGTGAAGACGATTTTGTTTTTGAATTAAGTCGAGAAGAATTTTTACAGTTTTTCTTTGAAGATCTTGAGTTGCCTAATTTAGTTAAGACAAAACTATCCACTATTACAGAAACAAAAAAGATTCGTGCCGGTCATACTTCAGAGGGCAACCCAACAAATATTAATGTTGTGCGATCATTAACCGGCGCCATGGGCAGGCGCATGGCATTACGCGGACCATATAAAAAAGAAATCAAAAGCATTGAAAGCGAATTAGAAGACCTTCTTAAAAGGCATGATGAATCTGACCAACTTATTATTGATTTACGAGAACGCATTACTTATTTAAAAAAACGCATTAAGAAAATCCCATTTATAGACTCATTTGACTTGCGTTATGATAACCGTATTGATCAACCTGTTCCCACAACTCAGGCAGTTATGTTCTGCATAATGGATGTGTCTGGCTCCATGGGCAGAGAAGAAAAAGACATAGCAAAACGTTTTTTTATGTTGTTATATTTATTTTTAACACGTACTTATGAAAAAATTCAAATTATCTTCATTTCTCATCACACTATCGCCTCTGAGGTTGACGAAGAAACATTTTTCTACTCTCGTGAAACAGGCGGCACTGTAGTTTCCAGCGCATTAAAATTAATGTCATCGATTATTCAGGATAGATTTCCTACTAATGACTGGAATATATATGCAGCACAGGCTTCTGATGGAGACAACTGGCACAATGACTCAAAAATATGCGTTGATATTATGAATAACAAAATAATGCCTTTTGTACAGTATTATTCATATATCGAAATTACTGCCGATAGACAGCAAAATTTATGGGAGGAATATACAGGCATAGGATCAAACTGGGATAATTTTGCGATGAAAAAAATTGAAAAAATTTCTGATATATATCCCGTATTTAGAAAACTCTTCCAGAAACGTGATGCCTGAATTATGACAGCTAAATCTAAAATATTTCAGCCAATCTCTGAAACATCCGACTGGACTTTCGAACTAATTGAAAAATACCATTCTGAAATTGAAAGAATTGCAAAAAACTTTGGCCTAAGCACGTACCCTGTACAGCTTGAAATTATAACCGCTGAACAAATGATGGACGCATATTCGTCTGTAGGCATGCCTGTTGGCTACAGTCACTGGACATTTGGTAAAGAGTTTGTAAATACTGAAAGAAACTACAAACGAGGTCAAATGGGGCTTGCTTATGAAATTGTAATCAACTCTGACCCATGCATTGCCTATCTAATGGAAGAAAACTCTATGCCTATGCAGGCTCTGGTTATAGCTCATGCTGCTTACGGTCATAACTCATTTTTTAAAAATAATTATTTATTTACTACATGGACAAGTGCTGATTCAATAATTGATTATTTACTGTTTGCTAAAAAATATATCGCTGATTGTGAAACCCGTTATGGAGAAGAGGCCGTTGAGAATATACTTGACTCCTGTCATGCATTAAAAAACTATGGTGTTGACCGGTATAAACGCCCACCCAAACTTTCATTGCAGGAAGAACAAAGCAAACAACAGGAAAGAGAAGCATACTTACAATCTCAGATAAATGAATTATGGCGCACAATACCTGAAAAAGAGGAGCCTGCTTCTGACAAAAAGAAGTTTCACTACCCCTCCGAGCCACAGGAAAATATTTTATATTTCATAGAAAAGCATGCTCCACTACTAGAACCCTGGCAAAGAGAAATCGTTAGGATTGTAAGAAAGATCGCTCAATATTTTTATCCGCAACGACAAACTCAGGTCATGAATGAAGGCTGGGCTACTTTTTGGCATTATACAATTTTAAATCAGTTATATGATGAGGGGCTTTGTACGGATGGATTTATGATGGAATTTTTACAATCACACACTAATGTTGTATCTCAGCCCTCCTTTGATAGTCAGTACTACTCCGGCATTAACCCCTACGCTCTTGGCTTTAATATGATGACTGACATACGTCGCATTTGTGAAAAACCAACTAAGGAAGATTATGAGTGGTTTCCTGATATTGCAGGTAGCGACTGGCAAACCAGTATGGATTTTGCTATGCGTAATTTTAAAGATGAAAGTTTCATAGGCCAGTATCTGTCACCTAAATTAATACGCGACTTTAAAATGTTTGCTATTACAGATGATGATAAAAACCGTCAGATAGAAGTCAGCGCCATACATAACAACAATGGTTATCAAGCTGTACGCAGCATACTTTCTGAGCAATATAATTTAGGCAGTAATGAGCCGAATATACAGGTGTTTAACGTAGATCTGAAGGGAGACAGGTCTCTCACATTGAGGCACACGCAACATTTACGTAGACCTCTCGATAAATCGGCATACGAAGTAATTAAACATGTAGCCCGACTTTGGGGGTTTGATGTGAAAATCCAGAGCATTGATGAAAACGAAAAAATAGTAAAAACTTACGAATGCTCTCCTCCCAAAAACTAATAGTTCTATCTTGAACTAATCGATATATTTACCTGGCTACCTTCATATCACTATCAATTTTCTACATTCGAAAAGTATTCTTTTGTACCTCTTAAATTTATTGCCTCCTCAAGTTTTTTTAAGGCTTTCGCATATGCTGCAGTACGTAAACTCGTATTCTCACTCTTATGTTGATATAACCACATTTCATCAAAACTTGTTTTTAATTTTTCCTGCATACGTGTACGTACATCTTCAAGTGTCCAGGGGTATCCCGCTCTATTTTGTACCCATTCAAAATAACTAACAATAACGCCTCCCGAGTTAGCTAATACATCAGGAATAATGACCACACCTCTTTTGTGTAATTCCTCATCTGCTGTAGCTGATATTGGTCCATTAGCTACTTCTGTAATCCATTTAGCTTTTATATCATTTACATTTTTTGAAGTTATTGCATTCTCTAATGCTGCAGGAACTAACAATTCTACATCTAATGCTAATAACTCTTCATGGCTAATCGATTTATGTGTTACCGAGTCACACACTGATCTTTTACAATAATCTGAACCAAAGTATCTAAATTCATCTTTAAATTCTTTTACCTTATCTACATCTAGACCAGCTTCATCACAAATTGCACCTTTAGAATCACTGATTGCAATTATTTTATATCCCGCATCAAATAATAATTTTGCAATGTTATAACCTGCATTACCAAAGCCCTGTATAGCTACTCTAATATCTTCTGCAGCAAGCCCTTCTTTACTTCTCAAAAACTCTGTAACCAGAAAAGCCCCTCGCCCGGTTGCTTCTTCTCTTCCAAGACTGCCTCCCATATTTACTGGTTTGCCTGTAATAACTGCAGGTTGTTTCTCACGTTTGATAACTTCAAACTCATCTCGCATCCAGCCCATTATTCTTGCATTGGTATATACATCTGGCGCCGGGATATCTTTATCAGGTCCTACAAAGTCTGCCATTGCACGCATATAGGCACGTGACAATCTCTCTAACTCCATACGTGATAAAATTTTTGGGTCAACACAAACTCCGCCTTTAGCACCACCATAAGGCAAATCGACTACTGCACATTTTATTGTCATCCAGAGTGCAAGTGCCTGCACTTCATCTTGTGTTACTTTCGGGTGAAAACGAATCCCCCCTTTACAGGGCCCCAGGTGCGCACTGTATTGACACCTGTACGCATCAAAATATTGTGTTGAGCCATCATCCATTAAAATAGGCAAAGAGGCACAATGAGTTGCTTTTGGTCGAGACAGGCTTTCAATAACAGGTGTAGATATACCTGTAGATTTACCTAGAGTTTGCAAGCGTTTTCGTGCGCCATTGAAGACTGAGGACATGTTAAATTCCAATATTAAATTACTGTAAAGATAGATTACCTTAGTTGAAGTAATTTAAAAACTTTATGTTTCAATACAATATGAGAATTTTGAAAGAATAGAGAGATGATAACGATCGAGTCAATTTTTAACTAAGACATCAATAAAGCGCAGATCTTAAATGTAAGACCTGCGTTTATGTTTTATTAATTTTTTACACTTTATGCAGCTTCTGGACGTTTACCATAGTTGCTTTTTTTAGCCGTAATATTTTTTCCACGATTTTTATATCGAACATTCGGATTTCGTCTTCTGCTGTTTGAGGCGCTGCCGCTAAATTTGGGTTTCACCTGCTGAGCCTCTAAACCGGGAATCGCCGTTAATTCATAACGCGTATCCAGAAACTTCTGTATTCGATAGAACAACTGCCAGTCTTGTGGGCCGATTAAAGAATACGCGCTACCTGTCGAACCTCCACGCCCTGTGCGTCCGATTCTATGTACGTAATCTTCTGCCTGCATTGGCATATCAAAATTAACTACATGAGATATTGTGCGTATATCCAGGCCTCGCGCAGCAACATCTGTTGCAACAAGAACTTTAAGACGCCTACGTTGCATTTGCTCTATTACTCGACGACGCATATTTTGTCGCATATCACCATGCAGGGCAGCACATGCGTAACCATCGTCTTTTAATTTTTCTGCAAGGTTATCAGCACCCTTTTTTGTTGCTGTAAATATTATCGCCTGCTCAACAGCAGTATCAGATAACACATGATCTAATAATTTGCGTTTATGACGAAAGTCATCTGCCTGTAACATATGCTGAGTTATAGAATCATGTTTGATTTTTACACCCGCAACCTGAATCTTCACAGGCTCTTTTAATAATGCGCGGGCAACCTTTTCAACCTGGCCTTCCAGTGTTGCTGAAAATAATAATGTCTGTCTATTTTCAGGTGTTTCTTTTGCAATACGGGTCACTTCATCTACAAAACCCATATCTAACATACGGTCTGCTTCATCTAGAATAAGCATCTGAATACGTGAAAAATCTACTCGCCCAGAGTTCATGTGATCTATCAATCTTCCAGGTGTAGCTACCAGAAAATCTAAAGATTGACGTAACATTTTAATCTGTGGTGGATAAGGCATGCCACCTACAATAGTTGTGGAACGCATACGCATATATTTTGTTAATTTATATATATTATCTGAAACCTGTTTAGCCAGTTCTCGTGTAGGGGTTAACACTAAGACTCTTGGCCCATGACCCTGAGGTGCTTCAGTCTGTGAAAGGTTATGTAATGCCGGTAAAACAAATGCTGCTGTTTTGCCAGTACCCGTCGGGGCAGACGCCATAATATCTTTGCCCGCTAGAATATGCGGAATTGCCTGTGTCTGTATATCTGATGGCTCAGTGAAACCTTGCTCACTAATGGATTTAAGTAAATCTGGGTGAAGTGCTAATTGTTCAAATGACAAGTTGAGAGCCCCTATAACGATAGATTTGGTAGATTTACGCTACCAACCAGACCTTACAAGCTGGAGCGTTTCATGCCTTACTACATAAGCAGTAGTAAAGGCGCGAACTATAGGGTAATTTCATCGAAAAAGATACAGTATATTATAATATATTTAAATTGATACTTACTTAAGTGTTTAATTTATATGCGATTAATCCTTACACTGGGTCTGCCGGGATAGTTAATTAAAAAGTCAGTCTCCGCTGATTATTGCATGGGCTTCTGATATTTATCCTGCTCAATGACAGCTTGTTCACGCAGACTATCTAACACCTGCTCTAGTACAATCGAATCACTGTTAAGTGAATACACCATATAAGTAGGCAGTTTAAACTCAGGGCTGTCAGGCATGTGGAATAACTGCCCCGACCGTATGAGTGGTTCCGCCATACGTACCGGAACAAAACATGAGCCGCCATTACTGATAATGATCTGTACACCGAGCCAGCCGATATTGACTACTTGTGCAGGTCGTTCCAGATCAGGATAACTACTGCTGTGTTGAGCATAAAAGGCCGGACCCCAGTCCACGTAAATATAATTTTCATCCGGCCAGGGCTTCTGCGGATCAGTAGTCAACAGTACGAGTTTTTCATCAAAAAGATGCTGCACGTGAATACCCGGACTGTGCTGAGGCGTGTACATCAGTGCCACATCCATGGTGCCTTCGATCACGCGACGCATTAGATCCTCTTCAAAACCAATCTCACTTCGTATAGAAATATCGGGCGCCGCTCGACGCATTTCACCAACCCAGCGCGGAAGCAAGACTTCCCATAACGCGATGCGTGCACCAATGGTGATACTGGCGCGGTAGCGACTAGGTAAACCAACATCATGGCGTGCCTGATCCAACGTCAAGACAACTGACTTGGCATGATGCATAAACTTTTTTCCTGCCGGCGTAAGTGCTGCACCGGAACGGTTTCGTACAAAAAGTGTTGCGCCCAGAAATGCTTCAAGCCCCTGAATGCGACTACTCACCGTGGACTGTGTTACATGCAGGCGAATGGCAGCTTCATAGAAGCTGCCATTCGCAGCTACCGCGAGAAAGGTTTTGATCTGATTAATATCCATGGGTTTAATATCGAATATTTCGATATTAAAGTCCAGTATAAATCGTTTGCCTTATATAAAACTGCACCTATAGTATGCATCATAGAAGGTAAATATAGGCTCTGAGCAAGATGGTGTGTATCAACGTAAAAATGAAATTTAGCAATCAGCCACTAAAACGCACTCCCGTTCAACTGATACTTGATGGAAACGATTCAAGTTTTGGCCCGGTATCCACAGATCGTTTAGGTAAAGTCTGTTTTGATACCCCCTCCTGCAGCGGCAAAGTGCTGGTTGATGGTGTCGAACGCTATCAGGGGCGACTCAACGATGAGATGACTATCGAACTGTGGAGTCTCACAGAAACGGGTAGCGACTCAGAAGGGGCTGCCTCAGATAACACTTCGGGCACTAATGCCTACCCTAATATGATTACACGTCATATCAATGTTAATGGCCATGAAATATTAATTGATAGTGAAGGTTATCTGGTCAACCCGGCTGACTGGAGTGAAGAGTTTGCTCGTCAGTTGGCGGAACACGAAGGCCTACAATTAGATTCAGAAAAATGGGAGGTTATACGTTATCTGCGTGATAGCTACGCGAAATACGACCAGCAGGCTTCTGTGCGCGACATGATTAAACATTTCCGCCATCTGTGGGGGTGTGACAAAGGCTGTAACCATTACCTGCATCTACTATTTCCACGTGGCGGGCCGCAGAAACAGGGCAACAGGCTGGCTGGATTATTGCGCACCAAAGGCGAGCATTAGATTATGAATTTTTCAAACTTTCTCGACCTGATAGGTTTTAGTCGACACAAATTTAATTATCGAGAAAAAATCATTTCTACAGTCGGTGGTTTTCTCGGTATATTCGCAATATTTATGAGCAGCCTCTGGCTGTTAGATCCTGAGGTGGCAGTGCTGATTGTGCCATCAATGGGGGCTACTGCGGTTCTACTTTTTGCAGCACCCCACGCGCCGTTTTCACAACCCTGGAATGTGCTTGGTGGACATGCTTTCTCGGCGATTGTTGGTGTCGCATGCTGGCAATTAATTCCAGATTATATAATCGCTGCATCAGCCAGCGTTGGTCTGTCGATTGGTATAATGTATCTGACGCGATGCATTCATCCGCCGGGTGGTGCAACCGCATTAGCTGCTGTCATTGGCTCAGAAAAATTACACAATCTGGGATATAGCTATGAATTTCAACCTATATTACTTAATGCAGTAACTATTTTACTGGCGGCGATTATTTTTAATAATTTTTTTAAATGGCGACGCTTTCCTGCTCACTTGCAAACTAGTAAAACTTTAATCTTAGAAGAGAAAAATAAAGTTTATGACTCAATTAACTATGAAGATTTTGTTTATGCATTAAGTCATATTGATACTTACGTTGATATAGATGAAAACGATCTGCTGAAAATTTATAACCTGGCAACAAAAAGACATTTAGAGACAAGCCCCTCTGATATTTAAAGATTATCTATTTCTATTAGTTACAATCGTATTTTTAAGGCTATATCAATCATCTCCTGGAACTCTAATTAATCTTATGGTTACTCGGGCATAACCATGCGCTCCATCAGATAACATAAACAATCCTGTCTAATGACCTGTGTATTCATAGTTAACATAGCGGGCATTATCGGTTTTTTTAATAATATTTTATCATCTTCGTACTCGAAAAATTCTCGGCCAACTTCTCTCTCATCATCATCAAATGCCTGCAAATAAGCACTGCTCTGCGGCTCAACATTTGCCATAGCAGTACCCGTATCAAGCTCACGGAAATTATAATTCTCTATTTCAGGTAAGAGATTTATCGTCGCATCATCTTCAAAACCAAATGAATAACCCTCGGGTATTTTTACCCTGGCTACTGTGTGAAACAGATTTAAATTCATATCTGCACATTCAGCCAGATCATTGCAGTCGAGTACACTTTGCAAATAATGAAGCACATGATCTATACCCGCTTCATCACCTGATAATCCACATTCTAAAGTAACTGACGGGCACAGCTCTGCAAATGCTGATGACTGCACTCCTTTTGGAGTAGTGAAATAAACCAGGGTATCGCTAAATAAGCCTGCCAGCGACATAAACGGCTGCTCTAGTTTATTAATACAGGCATAGTGTGGATTTTTTCCCGTATTATTATGAATATCGATACTTGCCCAGACATTTCTCTGCTGCATAATATCGGTTACCTTCTGCATCATATGCGCTTCCGCCAGGTAATGCTGATGTGTGCCCGGCCAAACCCGATTGTAATCAACCTGTTCATCTAAGCGCCGCAAACCGGCTTCAGCCGCTTTCAAGTTTCCCACAAAAATTGAAATTGACCTGGGCAACGAACCTTCGTGGTAATGTCGTAACAATTTTTGCAAGGCATAAAGCCCGGTGGTTTCATTACCATGTAATAAAGTAGAAATAAAAAGAGGTTCGGTCTTCTCCCCCTGAAGATGTATCAATGAAGGCTTTTCTAAAATACTGTGCAAATTTTCAGCTTTTGCATTTAGAAAACCTTCGGGTAACTCTTCGTACTGTTCTAACATATCTTTCATTTTTTTACCTGTAGGTTTCAAAATCCCAACAATGAACAGGCTCCCCTGTTTGCTGGTTTTGATAATAAGTTTCGAGTAATTTTTTCATATCATTGCCATGCCGCGCAACAAACTCTCGTTGCCAGTAACTGCCTGTTTGCTTTTGTTCTGCGCGAGATTGAATAATATTTAAATAGTACTCAATATCTGCAGAATCCAGATTTAAACTTTCTAAACCTGTGTGTGCATGATCAATGAGTTTGTCTAATATAAGGTGGCGCATATCGCTACGTTCACAACCCGGCCATACGACTTTATTATCAAGACCATGTTGAGCCGATGTATAAAAATTATCACGCGCCTGAGAAAACTCTAACATTTCATTTGGTTTTATATCCTGCGTTGCATAGTATTGCACCAGGCCAAAATAAAAGGCCATGTTAGCAATATTATCCACTACACTCGGACCACTCGGTATGACTCGATGCTCAATTCTCAAATGAGGCCGGCCATCATTATCAAAGCCAATTAAAGGCCGATTCCAACGCCAGATTGTTCCGTTGTGTAAACTTAAATGCTGCATCAGGCTCTCATCTTCAGAGAAACACATAGGCAATAAAACAGGGAAGTGTTGTAAGTTTTCTGTGAAGCACTCCATTAGTGACTGGCGCGCATAATCAGTACCAAAACTAACTCGATGAACGGGTCCCTGTGATGCGCCGTTGTACCCACCTACGTCAACTGATTGTTCAAAAACCGGAATACGCGTTTCATGCCATAGGTCTTTTGTGAACATATAAGGTGAATTAGAGCTAATAGCCACCATAGGTGCTGAAATTAAAATAGATGCATTGTAATAGTGATGCGCTAAATGCTGAGGTGCTTGCAGATGGATTTGTAAAGAAGTTGCTGCGGCCTCTAACATAACATTATGATGCGTACTTTTGAGAGACTGATGACCATTTATTTTAAGTTGCAGGGCACGGCCTTTTCGCTGCTTTAAAACTTGCTCATTTAATACTTTATAACGCTGTAAATTAGAAACATTGTTCATATTCAAATGATCATTCGTCAATGTTTGTAAAATCCCCGTACTCAATACACGACAGCCCAGAGTTTCAGCAACATTCTGGCAGTTTAACCAGTGCTGCTGAAAATCCTTTTCAAATTTAGATAAAAAATTAGAACGAATGTTTTCCGGTTCTGCATTTAGTTCAATATTAAACTGCGCCAACTCCGCAGTATAAAGCTTATTATCAACTGACTTTAAAAACGCCTCGTTACACGGTGCTGGCTCACCCTGCTGATCTACTAACCAGGCCTCCATTTCATAACCTGCTACAGGCTCATGTTCGGAGAATTTATTACTCGAAAACCAGTATTCAAGTTCTGCGGTTTCTTTCTTTAACCTTGCAAGAAAGACCTTAAGGTCATGCTTACTAAAGTGACTAGCGGTAATTTCCTGACCCATATTTAAGTACACCCCAGCAATTTTATTCTGTGAAAACCTGATTACATCAAATAATACCCTATTAACTACAGGTGTAGTTAAGCTAAATAGAAAACTAAATCATCGATAAACCATTGAAATACAAGCATTTATACCACCAAATTATAGGCTTGCAACCGCATCCTTGAGTAATAGATCACAATGCTTTTGTATATTGTTGATTTTAATAAGGTATTTTTTTTAAAACATGCTATTATCAGTCATATATGCATGGTTCAACCAGAGCACAACCGACTTATTTGAGGAAGTAACGGATGAAATTCAAACAAAACTCATTATTAATCATCACGACCTTTTTAGTGTTTATGTCTGCCAACAGCCAAGCTGGACGCCAGGGCATAAGTTTTTACTATGGTTTAGGGCTGGGTATAGTAGCTCCTGCTGATTCAGATATCGGCGGTACTGGTGATATTATGTTTGGTGTAGAAGAAGATGGCTGGGCACTAGAAGCCATCGGTTACGGCAGTATAGAAGCGGGTACAGATAACCCCGCTGTAGATTATTCAGTTAGCGGCACACATATTGGTTTAGCGTATCGTACTATTGAAGAAAATGGTTCATGGTACAAGTTCAAAGTAAGTGGCTCAGAAATGAATTTTGACCTCACCAATAGCGCTGTTGAATCTGAAACAACAGGCACAAGTTTCACAATTGGCTGGGGTTTGCGCATGAATAGAGAAGCACGACTTGAAATTGATTACACTTATTATGATAGTGATGATCTTGTAGACCCTGTTCATATGGCAACATTTAGATACTTCTGGGGCGGTTCTGATTATCAGGGCAAAGCGTTTTAATTAGATCGATCATTTATCAATAAAAAAAGGCAAGTTATTAACTTGCCTTTTTTTATGCTCATAGGCATTAGGTACATAGTTCTCTATTATTTCTAATATCAAAAAAAGCAGACTTAGACCGATAATTTAATCAAATCGTTCAGCCTTTGCTGTGTTCCTATATCCATCCAGATTCCATTATATAACTCTCCACTAACTTTATTTTCTGAAATATACTGCCTGATCATAGGCGCCAGTGGATACTTGCCATCATTTTTTTGTGAGAAAAAATCAGCCGAGTAAATGCCTATTCCACTATAGGTGAATTTTTCAGACTCATTTTCATTTAAGCGATTAGCCGATATCGAAAAATCACCATCAGGGTTATGCTCAGGGTTTTTAACTAACACTAGATGCGCTTTATCCTGCAACGAAAAACCATATAATTTTTCAAACGGGTAATCTGTCCAGACATCTCCATTTATAACCAGAAACGGCTCTTCACCCAATAAAGGTAAAGCGTTATAAATGCCTCCCCCAGTTTCAAGCGCCTGATCTTTTTCATTGGAATAAGTTATATTCAAATTATAATTTTCACCATTTCCTAAGGTATCAATTATTAACTGCCCTAACCAGGCAACATTTATAACCACATCTTTAAAGCCTGCCTTAGCCAGATTTATTAAATGAAATTCAATCAACCGTTTAGAACCAGCCATTAATAATGGCTTAGGCGTATTATCCGTTAAGGGTCGCATTCGCTCGCCCCTACCCGCAGCCAAAATCATTGCTTTCATAAAATCAGCTGCCTTATTTTCGTGTCACCTTCTATATTCAATGAAGTTAAAAGAGATGAAAATTCCGCTAACTCTTCATACCTCTGACAGACGTCAAAAACATACGCCAGTGTTCTGGGGATATCATTCATATATCCCGGCTTAGAATCACGATGCTTTAAACGCGCAAATATACCAATCGCTTTCAGGTGACGCTGCATACCCATTAAGTCTAAATCTTTTATAAATTGTTTTTTATCTACTTTAAGTGAAGAGCACTTTAAAAACTCATCTATCCATAACAGCTGTTTTTTTCTTGGCCATGCGATATAACAATCTTTAATTAATGAAACCAGATCATATGTAACAGGTCCGTTAACCGCATCCTGAAAGTCAATGACCCCCGGATTATACTCATCTGTAATCATAAGATTACGTGAGTGATAGTCTCTGTGTACAAAAACGACAGTTTGCTGTAAAGCCGACTTTGAAAGTATTTCAAATGTATCTGTTATGATTTTATTTTGCGATGGTTTTAAAGAATGCTCTAAATGTTTAGTTAAATACCAGTCTTTAAATAAACTCATTTCAAATAGCAATAATTCTTTGTTATATGCGGGCAGGTCTGCTTTTATATCCTGCATTTTAACAATTGATTTTATTGCATCAAAATACAAAGCATCAGCCGTTTCTATATTTAGCTTATCTAAATATGCGGTTGAACCAAGATCACTAAGCCGCATAAAACCCTGTGACTGATTAAATTCATAAATATGTGGTGCCTGAACGCCTGCGCTTTCTATTAACCGTGCAATAAGAATAAAAGGCTGGCAGTCTTCTTTTTCGGGTGGCGCATCCATAATAACCCAATGCTCATCACCACAAATCAATCTAAAATAACGTCGAAAACTGGCATCCGCCGAGGCAACTTCAATTCGATAATCTGTGAGTTTTAACTCTGTTGTTACCCAGCCTTTTATTTTTTCCAGTCTTTCGTCACTTCTCATGGATTCATTCATATGTAAATTTTTCGTCATATACAGTTGTGAATTTAGTTATAATCCATCCAAGTCTACCAGTAATTAGTCCCAGGGATAAGAATCATGACAAATAAATCAACAGGCAAATCCATTGTAATTATCGGCATGGGTGAAATGGCCGGCGTCTTTGCCAGAGGTTTTTTACGCTGCGGCTATACTGTAATACCCGTTAATCGTAAAGACGACTGTCAAAACATTGCCAAAAACATTTCAAACCCGGTTCTTGTTTTGGTCGCTGTAGGTGAAGCGGATCTACAGAGCGTTTTAATTGATATTCCAGTTGAATGGAAGAAAAGTCTGGTATTACTACAAAATGAACTATTACCGAATGACTGGTTACAACACCAGTTAGATCCGACTGTTATTTCAGTCTGGTTTGAAAAAAAGAAAGGTCAGGATTATAAAGTTTTAATACCTTCCCCTGCATTTGGTGAAAATGCACAAATACTGGTAGATACATTAGCGTCTATAGATATTTCTGCTCGAAAACTTCCCTCTGCTGAAGATTTGCTTTTTGAACTAGTTGTTAAAAACGTATACATATTAACAACTAATATAGCCGGTCTTAAAGTAGGTGGTACGGTTTCCGAATTATGGCAAAATCATCAGGCATTCGCTCGTCTGGTTGCCGCAGAGATCATTGAGTTACAAAGCAAACTAACATCAAAAGCATTAGATACTGAAAAACTAATCAATGCGATGTTAATTGCTTTCAAAGGCGACCCAGATCATAACTGCATGGGGCGCAGCGCACCTGCCAGACTTGAGCGTGCTTTACAATTGGCTGAGCAACACCAGTTAAATCTGCCGACACTTAAGGATATTGCGTTAAACTTAAAAGGATAATGTGCTTATGATTAATCAAAAACCTAAACATGTGTAATGCAGTAATTATGGACGGAGTCAAACCAGGAAATTTAAATATGCAAATACTGATAAGCCCGCGTTTGGACTAACGAAGTAGGATAGCTTGACTGCGCCCCCTTACAGTATTACTTACGCTAACATATCTTTTAAAGCAGCCAGATGACTTCTGCCGCGTTCTTTTGCCTCTACCTCATCAACTTTACGCCCACCACCTTCCCACTCTATTTCTTCTTCAGGCAGTTCACTTAAAAAACGACTCGGTTCACACTCTATGTCTTCGCCATAACGTCGACGATGTTTAGCATATGTAATTGTTAACTCTTTCTGTGCACGGGTAATGCCTACATATGCTAAACGACGCTCTTCATCCAGGTTTTCTTCCATAATACTGGTTCGATGAGGCAAACACTCTTCTTCTACTCCCACCATAAACACATAAGGAAACTCCAGGCCTTTAGCCGCATGTAACGTCATCAAACTAACCATATCTTCTTTAGCTTCTTCTTTATTGCGCTCAAGAATATCCATTAGACTCATATGCGCAACTAGTTCCCCCAGGCTTTTTCCTTTTTCATCTTTATATAACCGAGCTAACCAGTCGGTTAACTCATAAACATTTTCCATGCGCTTTTCTGCAATTTTCACATCACTACTTTGCTCTTCGAGCCAGTTTTGATAACCGATATCTTTTATCATATCTTTAACGACTTCTATCGGATCACCGCGCTCGGCATTATCACTTAATAAATTAATCCAGTTGGTGAAATTCTGCAATTTGGTTACTGCACGTTCATTTAAAATCGTTGATAAACCCATTTCAAAACAGGCTTCAAATAAACTGACGTTGCGTGCATTAGCATACTCACCAAGCTTTTCAAGTGTACTGCCACCAATTTCTCTACGAGGTGTATTTATGATTCGTAAAAAAGCCGTGTCGTCATCCTGATTTGCTAACAGTCGAAGATAACCCATTATGTCTTTTATTTCGGCTCGCTCGAAAAATGACGTGCCTCCACTTACTACATAGGGTATTTGCATTTCACGTAGATATTTTTCAAATATACGTGACTGATGATTACCACGATACAAAATGGCATAGTCACCAAATTTTGTGCGTTTCTGAAACTTGTGTGTATTTAACTCAACCGTTACACGCTCTGCTTCACCATCTGCACCTGGACATTCTATAATTCGAATATTGCTGCCCAGACCTAAATCTGACCAAAGTTGCTTTTCAAATGTATGCGGATTATTTTTGATTAAATGATTAGCGCACTTTAAAATTCGGGAGGTAGATCGATAGTTTTGCTCAAGTTTTATCAACTTTAAATTCGGGTAATCTTCATTCAACAAAGCCAGATTTTCAGGACGCGCACCACGCCATGAGTAAACTGACTGATCATCATCCCCAACAGCGGTTAAGCGACCATGATTACTGAGCAATAATTTTACCAGCTGATACTGACTGGCATTGGTATCCTGATATTCATCCACCAGCAAATAGTGTATTCGATGCTGCCATTTTTCGAGCACGGTGGGGTGTTGTTGAAATAACACAACCGGCTGTAATATCAGATCATCAAAATCAAATGCATTGTATGCTTTTAGCTGTCGTTGATAACGGGCATACAACATCGCATGTTTTATTTGTAAATCATTTTCTGCATTGGCAATAGCCTGCTCTGGAGAAATAAAATCATTTTTCCAACGGGATATGGCCCACCTGGCATCCTCTGCATCATCTACATTGCTTAATGACTCAGATGCATATAAACCTTTAATTAATACCAGTGTATCGGTTGCGTCAAAAACGCTAAAACCGGATTTGTATCCCAGGTGCTTGTATTCAATACCCAGTATTCTCAAACCCAGGTTATGGAAAGTCGATACGATCAATCCCCGCGTCTCACCTTTTCCAAGCAAACCTTTTACCCTTGCTTTCATTTCTCTGGCAGCTTTATTAGTAAAGGTCACTGCGGCTATATGGATTGGTTTGATACCGCAGTCGCGGATTAAATAAGCAATTTTCTGGGTAATTACCCGGGTTTTACCACTACCTGCACCCGCTAATACCAGCATAGGGCCTGAAATATATTCTGCAGCTGCCCGTTGTTCTGTATTTAAACCCGCTAAAGGATGTGCATCGGCGTTAAAACTGGAGTTGACTGGGTGATTGGACATATAAATTAATGCTTAAGCTAGGGGTTATATACAGCAGATCATCAGCCTAATTTATTAAGCTCTGCATCGCCTGTAAACTTCTTAAGCTTGCAGGCACTGGCTTTACTGATGATCAAATGCATAGTTTATAGAATCGAGCGAAAAGAGATATACCCATAGTGAAATATTTATTTAATGGTCAAATATAAATTCAACTGTTAGACTTTAAGTATATGAAAATAAACAATAAATCAGGGTTACTGGCGGAGGCGACTCAAATATCATCTGACAATAATGATGATCGCCCGGATAACGAATGCATAAGACTGATTGTTGTGCATAATATCAGCCTGCCGCCTGGCGAATTTGGCGGCCCGTATATCTCTCAGCTTTTTACCAACCAGCTAAATAAATCTGAACACCCTTATTTTTCTGATATTTATCAGCTAAAAGTATCTTCCCACCTGTTAATTCGTCGTGACGGAGAGATTATTCAATATGTTCCTTTTCATAAACGCGCATGGCACGCTGGCACCTCCAGTTATTGCGGTATAGAAAGTTGTAACGACTTTAGTATTGGTATTGAGCTAGAGGGTACGGATGACGTTCCCTACGAGCCAGTTCAGTATGAAATACTGGCAGATTTAATTCAGGAATTAAGGCAAAGCTACCCTGACATCGATAAAAATGCTATAACCGGCCATTGTGATATTGCACCCGGGCGAAAAACTGACCCGGGACCAGCATTTAACTGGGATCATTTACAAAAATTGATAACCCAACTAACTGACTAAGGTAAAACCCTAAACATGGCACTAATATGTATTCTATTTGGGATTATTTTCGAACGCGTTAGCGACATACTGGAAAATTATCGTAATTTTGACTGGTTTGATAACTACAGCCGCTGGTTATTAAAAACACTGCCCGGCATAGGCTCGCAGCAGCAATCATCAATTTTAATTTTATTGTTGCCCGTAATGCTAATAACCATGTTATTGCAGATCTGGTTCGACGGGCGTTTATTAGGCCTGATAGATCTTTTATTTGGACTGGTTATATTTGCTTTCTGCCTTGGCCCCAAAGACCTTAATAGACAGATAAACAGATATCTTGAAGCAAGAGAAAGCGGTGATGAAGAAGAGGCTAATTCCGAAGCCTGCGCGATAATGCAAAAAGACCCTCCAAAAGACCCGGACCAGCAAGTCGTCGAAATTATGCGGTCTATTTTACACGAGTCTAATGACCGGTTTTTTGCTGTTATTTTCTGGTTTGTAATACTTGGCCCGTTTGGAGCGCTACTTTATCGCTTAACATCACACACCATGCGTTCAACAGGTAGTGCAACTCTAGCTAATGCTGCACGTCAGTTTCAGGCTATTCTAGCCTGGATGCCAGCACATCTGGTTGCTATGGGCTACGCTCTCACAGGAAACTACGAAGGAGCAAAACAGGAGTTCTATAGCAAAAACAAACAGGATGATTTATTCGAGTGCAACTATCACACATTGATAACCGCCGGACAGGGCGCACTTAAAGATTGTGCACCCGGTGAAGAAACTTCCTGTATTCGTTCGGCTCGAGCACTGGTATTAAGAACATTAGTAGTATGGCTGGCCTTTATTGCTACATTAACGTTGATAGGCTGGATGTCATGAGCGAAACACAAATAGATATTATACGACACGGCGAACCGGAAGGTGGTCGCCGTTACCGAGGTTTTAGTATTGATGACCCTTTAAGCAAAGTTGGCTGGCAACAAATGTGGGATGCGGTTCCTGAAAAGCCGCAATGGGAACACATAATTAGCTCTCCCCTGTCACGCTGTTTGAAATTTAGTGAGGCACTGGCTGAGACCATGAGCATCAACTATTCTGTAGTTGATAACCTGAAAGAGATTGGTTTTGGCAGCTGGGAAGGCCGAACGCCTGAAGACATTAAAACCAATGAAGGCGATGCTCTGGAAAATTTTTTACTGGACCCGGTTAATAATCGACCTGAAGGTGCTGAACCGTTGGATGATTTTGCTAATCGCGTGTGGACTGTTTATGAAGAAATTGCAGAACAGTATCGTGGACAACATGTTTTAGTGGTTGCTCACGCTGGTGTCATTCGCGCAATTACCAGTAAAATTTTAGGTATGTCTCTGGATGATGTTTATAGTCAGTTAAAGATTGAATATGCTGCCGTTGCAACAACACGTATTCCCGCAGGAAAAAAACCAGTATTGGTTTTAACTTAAACAAAAATAATCGTAAATCAAAAAATAAAAAGCTTTGTAGATTTACGATTATTTTTTAAGTAATAGGCCAATCATTTCTTTTGCCGGAAGAGGTCTACTGAACAGGTATCCCTGAATCGTATCACAGGCATTGGCACCTAAAAATTCAAGTTGCTCCTGAATTTCAACACCTTCAGCTATCACTTCCATACCTAAACCATGTGCCATTGCGATAATTGCTTTTACCAATGCGGCATCCTCGTGATCTACTTTAACATCACGAATAAACGCCTGATCAATTTTTAATGTATCGATTGGAAAACGTTTCAAATAACTTAATGATGAGTAACCCGTACCAAAATCATCTAATGATAATGACACACCTAATTCTTTTATCTTTGTTAAACGTGCAAGCGCAACATCAGGCTCTAGTATTAAAGCGGTTTCAGTTAATTCAATACACAACTTATCGGCAGGCATACCGGTTTCTTCTAAAATTAACGCAATTAAAACTGGTAATCCTTCATCTTTAAGCTGGCGCGCTGAAAGATTGACAGAAATTTTTTCTAACTTGTAACCGGCATTTAACCAGTTTACACCCTGAGAACATGCTTCGCGAAAAACCCATTCGCCAATTTGCATAATCATGCCGGTTTCTTCAGCCAACGGTATAAACACCCCCGGTGAAACAAAACCTCTCTCAGGGTGCTGCCAGCGAATCAAAGCCTCCATACCCACTAGCTGACCCGTTACCACACTTACCTGTGGCTGATAGTACAAACACAATTCATTCTGAACCAATGCTTTATGTAAATTATTTTCTAATGACAACAGTTCAATTGAAGATTTATTCATCTCTTCAGTGAAGAACTGAAAATTATTTCTACCCTGAGCTTTAGCATGATACATAGCGGAGTCAGCATGTTTTAAAATAACATCTGCCTGCTTTCCATCGTCAGGATAAATAGCAATACCAATACTGGTAGAAATATGAACTTCCTGTCGCTCTAACATTAGAGGCTGACTCACATTTTCTACAATTCGCTCTGCTATTCGAATAATTGCCTGAATATTTTCAACGTCATCCAGTAATATAGTAAATTCATCTCCGCCAAAACGTGCAATTGAAGATGCATTTCCATTTGCATTTAGAGCAATAGAATCTGTTTTTCTTACCGCTTCAATTAATCTTTGAGATGTGATTTTCAATAACTCATCACCCGCAGAATGCCCCATTGTGTCATTAATTAATTTAAACCTGTCCAGGTCTAAAAACATAATGGCCAATATTTTATTACCTCTTTCTGCCTGTGAAATGGCATGTTCAAGGCGATCTTTAAAGAGGCGGCTATTGGGTAAAGCTGTCAAACTGTCATGATAGGCTAAAAAAGCAATTTGCTCTTCAGCCACTTTTCGCTCTGTTACATCACGAATAAGTGCGATCACTTCCTGCGATTTAACCGGCATCATTCGAACTTCGTAATAATATATTTTTCTATCAAAATATATTACAAACTCAAAATTCTTTGCTGAAAGCTGATCTAAAACTTGCTTGATTGAAACTTCAAATTTTTCAACGACCTCAATATCCAGAACATCTTTTATATGCTGATTAATTAGTTTTTCACTTTTTAAATAGTGATAACTACTTTGACCTAACTTATAACTGATTACCCTGCCTTCAGAATCAAGATGAAATAACTGATCAGGAATAGCTGCAAATACAGCATTCATTTCATCATTCGCCTGAACCAGCTCTTCAGCACTTAGCGTTAATGATTGCTCAAGCGTACGTTGATCAATATCAAATTTTTGATATGCGTCATCAACAGCAGTGAGAAACTCTTTCCAGGGAGAACTGGAAATGTCAATCGAAGACAGATGCTCAGTAATTTGTTGTTTTAATAAATAATAAAGATTTAGTTCAGTCATCAGAATTGTTATTTTTTATAGAGTCCCTAACTATGAATTTAGCAGGTTTTGGCATATTTGCTGATAATTGATATGAATAATAAGCTGAAAGCTGACAGACGCCCTATAAGGGCGCCCTCTGCAGTTTATGTTTTATTATAGATCTCTGCGCCCATATCAATAAACTCAATTGCTTTTTCCTGCATACCCTTCTCTAAAGCCTCTCCTTCTGTTAAACCCTGCTTTTTAGCATAGTCTCGAACATCCTGAGAAATCTTCATTGAACAGAAATGAGGCCCACACATTGAACAGAAATGTGCCACCTTCGCTGACTCTTTAGGCAGGGTCTCATCATGGTATTCTCTGGCTTTTTCTGGATCAAGACCTAAATTAAACTGATCTTCCCAGCGAAATTCAAATCGTGCTTTCGACATGGCGTTATCACGTATCTGCGCACCAGGGTTACCTTTTGCCAGATCAGCTGCATGTGCTGCTACCTTATAAGTAATAATACCTTCACGTACATCTGCTTTATTAGGCAGCCCCAAATGCTCTTTGGGCGTTACGTAACACAACATCGCACAACCGTACCAGCCGATATTCGCGGCACCCAATGCAGAAGTTATATGGTCATAACCCGGTGCAATATCAGTCGTCAAAGGCCCAAGCGTATAAAATGGAGCTTCAAAGCAGTCCTGAAGCTCCTTATCCATATTTTCTTTAATCATCTGTAATGGCACATGACCCGGACCTTCAATCATTACCTGTATGTCGTGCTCCCAGGCAATTTTTGTTAACTCACCCAGAGTTTCTAGTTCACCAAATTGTGCCGCATCATTCGCATCAGCCAGAGAGCCCGGGCGCAGGCCATCACCTAATGAGAAACTCACATCATAAGCCTTCATGATTTCACAAATATCTTCAAAATGAGTATATAAGAAGCTTTCCTGATGATGCGCAAGACACCATTTAGCCATAATTGAACCACCACGAGACACAATACCCGTAACACGCTCTGCAGTTAATGGCACATATTGAAGACGCACACCTGCATGGATTGTAAAGTAATCAACACCCTGTTCAGCCTGCTCAATTAATGTGTCACGAAAGATTTCCCAGGTAAGATCTTCTGCTTTACCGTTAACCTTTTCTAATGCCTGATATATAGGCACTGTACCGATTGGCATAGGCGAGTTACGTAAAATCCACTCACGGGTTTCATGAATATTTTTACCTGTTGATAAATCCATCAAAGTATCGCCGCCCCAACGTGCGGACCATGCCATTTTTTCAACTTCTTCTTCAATAGATGAAGTAACAGCTGAATTACCGATATTTGTATTTACCTTAACGCGAAAGTTACGCCCGATAATCATCGGCTCAACTTCTGGATGATTGATGTTTGCTGGAATAATAGCCCGACCACGAGCCACTTCTGAGCGAACAAACTCTGCTGTCATTTCTTCTGGCAGCTCAGCCCCAAAACTTTCTCCAGGATGCTGCTTGAGTAACTTCTTATATGCAGGGTCTTTACGTAATTCAGTTAATTTCTGGTTTTCACGTATTGCAACATATTCCATTTCAGGGGTAATAATACCCTGACGTGCATAGTGCATCTGACTCACGTTCTTACCCGACAGAGCACGACGTGGTTTACTTATGTGCTCAAAACGAAGATGCGCTAGCTCCGGGTCACTCTGTCGTGTATGACCAAACTCGGATGTAGGGCCATCAAGTAATTCTGTGTCATTTCGCTCAATAATCCAGTTACTACGAACATCAGGCATACCCTTCATTAAGTCAATTTCAACATCAGGGTCTGAAAATGCACCTGAGGTATCATAAACAGGAACGGGTGGATTGATCTCAAACCCCATACTGTCCGGTGTATTGTCCTGATCAATTTCACGCATACCAACGCGAATGTCATCACGAGAGCCGGTTACATAGACTTTGCGTGAATTTCTAAAGGGCCGTGTAACTTCTTCAGATAACTTGGCAGTGTTTTTGATAAATTCTTCAGGTATCGCGCTCATAGGTTTTTTCCTCGAAATGTGTGAGGCTATGGCGTAGGGAAGGTGCAAACAGCAAAGCTTCCCTCCGCCAGCATAATCTGGATCAGGTTCTAAGGGTTTATTCTAAATCTGCTTTTACTCAGGTTTTAGATTATTCTCAATCTTATGCGCCATCGGTTACCCTGCCGGCCACAAAAAATTCCCCTAGCTTGTGGTCGCTAAGTTTACCTGAGCAAGCTGGTTAGGTATAGGACTATCCAAGATTGTTGACAGGGGGTAGAATCAGACGAAAGAAAAGAAATATTATATAAAGTCTCAGGAAAACTTAATGGGGAACTCAATGTCGTCACATCTGGATCAATGTCGCAATAATATGGTTGAACAACAGGTACGCCCATGGGACGTGCTAGACGACAAAGTGCTTAATACAATAGAGTCTATCCCTAGAGATCAATACGTACCGGCTCAGTACCTTAATCTTGCTTATGCCGATACAGCTATACCCCTGAATGATTCACAGAATATGATGCACCCTATTATCGAAGGGCGTTTATTACAGCTTTTAGATATTCAGCCTGAAGATAATATTCTGGAGATTGGTACCGGCAGTGGTTATCTTACTGCCTGCCTCGCAAGTATGGCCTGCCATGTTGAAAGTGTTGAAATTGATGAAACACTGGCAAACAGAGCGGCTCAGACATTACTTGAGCAAGGTGTATTTAACATTAGCCTGAGTTGCGCTGACGGCCTTGATTTACCAGAAATGAATAAGAAGTATAATGCCATCATTTTAACCGGCGCCATTAACGAAATCCCCCAGACTTTTAAAAATGCATTAACAATAAATGGTAAAATGTTTGTGGTTGATGGTGCAGAACCCGCTATGACGGCACATATCATTACTCGCACCGCTGAAAATGAGTGGTCTGATGAAAGTATTTTTGAAACTGTTTTAAAACCGCTTATACATGGCGAACAAAAGCCCGAATTTGAATTTTAATATTAAACACCTATTTTAAAAAGTACACATTCTCAATATGAAAAAAATTTTACTAGGCGTAACGACAGCCGCTTGTTTATTTATTAACACCCAGGCAAACGCGCAGGATAAAGCACCCTATACAATCAATTTCTCACAGGCACTGGAACTGGCTATTTCACATGACCAGGATTTACAGGCGGCTGAATTTGCGTATCAGAGCTCATTAGCTAGTCGAGGTCTCAGTAAAGCAGCTTTACTACCGCAGTTAAATCTTTCAGCTTTTAGTAACCATACCGAACAGGAAACAGAGAATAGTTCGGTTTTTCCAAATGGAACATCATCTTTTGAATCTGATGGTTATAGCCTGTCATTAAGTCAGACTCTATATAACCACAGTGTTTACAAAAAATTACAGCAAACAGACATGTCAATTGCCGCCTCTCTCGCTACCGTTGAAGCTGCCAGACAAGACCTGATTATACGCCTCGCGACAGCCTATTTTAATGCATTAGGTGCGCAGGATAATTTAAAGTTTGCGACAGCCGAAAAAGAAGCTATTAGTAAACAGCTTGAACAATCAAAGAAACGTTTTGAAGTCGGCTTAATAGCTATTACAGATGTAAAGGAAGCGCAGGCAAGTTATGACACTTCTGTAGCTCAGGAAATAGATGCTTACAATATCCTGTCTGCACAATTTGAAGCTCTGGCTGTCATTTTAGGCACCTATACAACCAGCATTGCCTCAATGATTGAAGATATTCCTTTATTAATTCCTGAGCCAGCCGACGTCACTAAGTGGACAGACAATGCATTGGAAAATAACCTGCAATTAAAAGCCGCTCAATACAATTTTCAGGCATCTCAAAAACAGGTAGATGCAGACCAGTCAGAGCACTACCCTTATCTCGATCTTGTAGCTCAACATGACTACAGCTCCTCAGACGGTGGTCGTTTTGCATCTGATTCTACCGATACAGCCATTACCGTTCAGTTAACTATACCTATCTATAGCGGTGGTTTAACAAGCGCCAAACACGACCAGTCGGTTGCTTTAAAAGAACAGTCTCGCTCATTAAAAGAGAAAGCAAAACGTCAGACATTACAACAAACCCGTGATGCCTATCTGGGAGTAACTTCCACCATTGCACAGGTAAAAGCGCTAAAACAGGCTCTGCTTTCTAATCAGGCGGCCCATGAAGCTACCCAGGCCGGATTTGAAGTGGGCACCCGTACGGCGATAGATGTACTATCTACATTACGCGAAGTTTATAGAGCAGAACGAGATTACGCTCGTGCAAGATATAATTATGTAATTAATACTTTACGCTTAAAACAGGCCGCCGGCATTCTTAGCACAAATGATGGCCAGAACATCAATAGTTTTTTAAATTAAAAATTCGGCAAAAGCTCAGGTTTTCGCCGGACCATAAAAATTACACATAAAAAAACTACACATGAAAAGCCAGTTATTATTCATTTGCCTTTTATAAACTAAAGCTAAAAACCTTAACTGATAATAAGTTAAGCCTTTTCATCTCAATTAATAGATACAACTTTAGAGATTACATTTTGATTAAGGCAGTCAACCCAGCCAATTATCTTTCTCCGAAATACTGGCCAACCTGGTTATCACTTGCCATATTGCGCATAGTTGTGTCACTCCCCTTACCCGCGATTGAAGTTTGCGGAGCAGTTTTAGGCAAGTTGCTCTATATCTTTATGCCTGAAAGACGCACTATTGCTGATATAAATTTACGTTTTGCTTTTCCCGATGCAGATGAAGAAGAAATTATCCGCATGCGTAAAAGTAGTTTCAAAAATATGGGAATTGCGGCTTTTGAGTTAGCCTTTAGCTGGTGGCAAGATGAGAGACTGCTTAAGTTGTGCGAAGTCGACGGCCTACAAAACATCACTGAGCAGCAGGATAAAGGGAAAGGCGTTATAATTTTAACCGCCCACTTTACCTGTCTGGAAATTGGCGGCCCCGTTCTCAATCATTATGTGCCTTTTCAGGTCATGTACAAACGAGCACATAATAAATTATTTGATGCATTTATGCGTTATCACAGAGCCCGCCTTTATAAAGCCATTGTCGATTATCACAAACCCATATCTATGATTAGAGGTTTAAAAAAAGGTCATGCCGCATGGTATGCACCGGATCAGGATTTCAGAGGCAAAGACATGATCTTCACGCCTTTTTTTGGAGTACAGGCCTCAGCACTAACGGCTCCAGCACGATTTGCCGATATGACCGGTGCTGCTGTTGTTCCCTACTACATCAAACGTAAATCCAGTGGTAAGGGTTACAATCTGGTTATATTACCCGCTCTGCAAAATTTTCCGACTGGTAACACAGAAGATGATGCGCTGGTTATTAATCAGACATTAGAGCATTTAATTATGCAAAATCCTGAACAATACCTTTGGGTACATAAACGTTATAAAAATCGCCCCGAAGGTGAAAC
>Ga0316206_1000907_pt1 | contig 31896 bp, 30 predicted proteins | sample 6monthpyrite_MG_FD_204942 | JGI IMG/M metagenome (GOLD analysis project Ga0316206, IMG submission 204942) | Microbial mat bacterial communities from mineral coupon in-situ incubated in ocean water Damariscotta River, Maine, United States -... | ecosystem: Environmental > Aquatic > Marine >... | reverse complement strand
CCATCTGCTCTCATCATTAAATATTTATCCCGAGCAAAATCGGAAATATCCCCCGAGAGCGATAGCCCAAGATAATTGATGATTTTTATATGCCTTGGTACTTTCAGGGTTTTGAAGCGTTTTTGGCTGATACTTGTGGTCATACTTTTGAAGCTGTCCATTCTCCAACCTTTAAACCAAACGATGGCCTTAAACAATATCCCCCTGAGGCCAAAAGAAAGTTTTTCTAAAAGAGGCACTCCTTGGAGAATTCCTCCTATATTAAGCCAGGCCAGCATATTATTCAGGTCCATAGCATTTACTAATTTACCAAGGGATAAATGGATCGCGGGCCCAGCTGAACTGGCGCCGGCAATGAGCATCTTCCTATGTTTATTTTTTAAGATCGTGCTAGAAATTAATTCAGCATTTTCCTCTACACTTCCATGAGGATCAATGGGGATAAAATGTACTGGATAGCCAATTATGTTTAACAACTCCCTTGGCCTTGCAAAGTCAGCTCCTGTAACGGCACCATAATCTACATAATCATAACCAGGAACGATCATAATAAGAATATCTTTATGCGGATAGTTAGCCGTTTTATTTTTCACATTATTAAGATTCTCCAAAAATGTATCTTTTAATTGAGAATTAGCTTTTTGTTTTAATAATTGATGAGCAAAAAATAATGCTGCAAAATCCACAGAAATCATAGCAGAGACTTCCTGCAATTCTTCTCGCGATGGCAAAAAATCTTTAAACTTTCTATGAATGAAATCAATTTGTAGGTCAAATTCCTTATGAGTACGTTTGTTCGGGAGATAGTTTTCTAAATAGTATTTTGCCCTGAGGTCGTCAACAGTAGTTTGAATAGAGTAATTATAGAGCTTTCCCTCAACAGGGATTTGCTTTACGGAAGCGCAACTATTCAGTAACAATAGTAAATTGAAAAGAAATATGATTTTAAACATCGTGTGAAATTACCATCACGAGTCTAAATAATCCACTTTCGTAAAGCTTTTGGTCAGCCCCTCCGACCATAAGCGTATTTATAGTAAATACAAGGATGATCTATTAAGATTATTTTATCATGGATTCATGGCAAAATAGAAAACCAATGAAGATTAGTTCATCTCAATTACAATAACTTATCATGAAATTTGTGATGACTTTATTTGTGTAAATTGTACGAATAGATTTTTCTTTTAGGTCTATAGTAGATTAATAAAGTACTTGAGTCTTTTAGGGGGTAAGAATACTTATGTATAATTTTCCTGATTTAAAACGGTATTAAATTTATCTATAATTAATTGTGAGATACTTTAAAATTATTATTTTTCTTTTATTTTATTCTTCGGCATATTCTGTTGAACTACCAGTAGTTAAGTGTGAAAAGCAAGTTTCGAATTTAACTAAAAAGTGGAAAGTTATCCAAAATTGGACGAAGCGATCTAATTCTCTTTTTGCAGCCCCAACAAGTAAATTTGGTCAGTGGGTTCTCTTTAAGTTAGAAAAATCTGGTGTGACTCTTACACTTGCGAATAGCAAAAAAGATATTCGAGTTCATATTTCCAAAAAATGTGAATCTAAAGTAAGAGTCGTTCAAAAAAATGGAAACCCAAGAGACATTTTTGGTGATGATCTTCTTAAAAGCAAAATGAGTCTAAATAAAGGAATTATTTATTTATGGTCAACTCATATGCCATTATCAGTTAAGGGGATACCAAACATAAAAAAAGCTGCAAAAGAGTTGAATGTTAAATTAATCATTTTGCAAGACGAAAACTCACATGAATTGCAGGGATTAAATATTGCTACACAAAAGCTAAAATCATTTGATTTAAAAATGAGAAATGCTTATTTACACTTTCCAACCTTACTGGCCTTTGATCAAGGCCTTATTAAAAATACTATTAAATATGGATATGAAAAAACGGATGAATATAAAAAAGATATTCAAAATATGCTTATGTATTAACCTTGTAAATTATTATGTTTTGGCAGATGAAGAGGGGACTACGAAAAAACAGTATTGTGAGTTGAATAACGCACCTGTGTCTAAAAGCGTAAAAGTTAATGACTTCCCATCTTATTTCTTTAAAGTTCACCCCTCTGGGGATTATATTGCGTATATTGGCCCTGAAGGTAATCAGCTTTTAGACCTTAATTCCGGTGTGAAGTATCCACTACCCGGGGGATTAGATCCAACATTCACTCCTGATGGCGAGCATTTGCTAGTACCCATGCATGATATATTTTTGAATGGGCCTGTTCCAATCGCGGAGTTGTTACAACTTGCTGAAGATGATAATAACGAAAATTTTAAAACTGGGATGGCATTTTATAAGTTCGATGGATTTACGAAAGCGTTAAAGGAGAAAGATAAAAGTAAAGAAAGAGTTAAAAAGCTTCATTCAAAACCTCTTTTAAAAGATGACAAAAGTGAAGGAGTTTATCAATCATCCTCTATTGATAAAGATGGTCAGTTAAAAGTAATTACTGACTCTAATGGAGTTAGTATCAAATCATATAAAGAAACTAACCAAGGAATTGAGGGCTCAAGTGAAATTAAAAAACTCTGCGACAAAACTGAAGGGTTTCAAAATAGTATCCCGATGATATCAAAGGATGGCAAATTCATATCTACATATAATGGGACTACGAAATCAACTCAAATTTTTCAAATTAAAGAAGATGGTAAGTGCAATCTAGCTTTGGATCTTGGAATTGCAACGGGAAAAGTTTCATTTAATTGGGACTCATCTCAAATAACATTTCATATAGATCACTTTGCAGAAGGATTTGGTAATTATTTTTCGGGTGTTGCAAGTGATATTAACAAGGATGTCTATGTTTTAAACTTAGACACTTTAAAGGAAGGCGAAAAAATAACGTTAAAGCCTTCAACTTGGGCAAAGGTGACAAATCATAGCAAGACTGGAGATGGTTCTTATTATCCGGGATTTTCTAAAGATGGAGATATATTCTTTTTAAGTGATATTGATAATTACTTTGAGTTTTCACAAGTTAAACAAGCAGATTTAGACTTTAAACCTTTTTATAAATTGCCTTATCTAGATACAACGACCCAATCAACTTCGGATGATACAAGCACATGTATTAAACTCAATGAATCTTTAAGAAAGCCATTTTTACTAGGGCAGTTATGGAGCGGTATATGCAAAAACATAGAGCTATCATCATTTACAGATTCAGTACTCTTAACAATGGGGATGAACCAAGAGAATTGTAAAGACCTAGTCCGTAAAGAGTGGAACCAGGTAATGATCAGCAAAATTAAAGCTGGATTTTTATCCAAAGTTGACATGAGTTTTGTTGATGATATTAATATTGAGGATTTATTAGCAGCATGTCCTGGTAATGATGATAGCATAATCACTCCAAAAGTAATTGGCCAATGGAAGAAAAGAGACAAGAGGCATTTAGGACAAATAATTAAGCAAAAATGTATTGCATGTCATACTAAAGAAATCTCTTATGAAAAAAAAATAGTCTTACGTGAGTATCGTGATGAAAAAGGCAAAAAGGTTAAGTCTTTTGAGAAAAATATTAATGCGACTTTTCCAGCATTAGATATAAACAAGATAGATTATAAATTATCGAAAAAGCTACTTGCTGCCATAGGGAATCCTGACCCAAATAAGAGGATGCCAAAAGAGGGAGCTTTAAGTCGTGCTGAAGTAAGTGAATTTTATAAGTACTATCAATTAAAATCTCTGGAGCAGCCTTCACAAAATATGGGTAATATGGATGATTATCCTATGATAGGTTTCATGTATAGCGATGCAGGTCTGGAAGAAGAGCTAAAGAAATATATAAAATTAAATGAAGAATATTTAAGTGGTTTATCCGATAAAGAGAAAGTAATAGCAGATCAAAAGAGAGACATATGGTGCCAATATGGACAACATGGCTGTAAAGCATTAATAGACGATTTGATGGTTAAAAAGAAAAAAGAGCTGATGGGTAATTCGAATAATCTTGATGATGCTAAGAAAAAAGAGCTAGATTTCTACGTGTTAGGTTTGAAATGTCGCTTCTGTTTTGAAGTCACTAATAAAGAATGCAAGAAAGTTTGGAATCCTGAGTCATAAGGCTTTAGATACGGCGAGTTGAATTGAGAGACATCAGCCATTCTCGGCCCATAATTTTTCAGCTATGATCTACCCTTCAAAAATGGAGAGGATCAATATGCAAAGAAAAGCACTTTCAGCTGATGAAATGATTAGCAGTTTAAAAAATTGCTTTAATGATATTCCAGATCATAGATCAAATTTTGAAAATGTTAAGTTTTCAATTGCAGATACTGCACTGTCTGGATTTGCAATGTTCTCTTTAAAATATCCATCTGTTTTATCTTTTACTAACGATGGAAGAAGTGAAACTGTAGAAGGTATAAATCTTCGGTCGTTATATCAGATCGCCAATATCCCTTCTGATGCACAAAGAGGTGGAGTCCTTAAAAACTTTGAATTTATGGATGGCAAATATCTAGCAGCGTTCGACGGCACAGGAGTCTACTCTTCAGACACTATTCACTGCAAGTGTTGCATGGAAAAGGTGTGCAAAGAAACAGGCAAGATCAACAGCTGTGGGTACAATAAAGAACCAGGGGTATAATCTTGAACACAATTTTGAGGATGGGTTCAAGAGCTTATGTCATAATTTTATTATGCTAATGATGTTAGCTTTTCTGGTAGATCAGTTGCAGGAAATAGCGGATAATCCTTACTTATTATAAAAAGTTGGTTTTGCCAGGAATAGCAAAACGGAATATTAACTATCATCCCCCCTAAAATTGCCCACTAAATACTCCTCTGATAAGAGGACCTAGCTCCTACATATTTACTTTTGCGTTAACGTTGCTTCGAATTAGGCTGGAGACCGCTGTCAGGGAACTTAATTAATTGTAAAAGACTAAAAGGTAGGTTAAAAGATTATTTTTTAAGGTGTTAAGGAGAATTGCAAATGACAAAAAGATACCTCGTTTTTATAATAGTATTATTGACATCTGGTTGCTCATTATTGCAACAAGCAAAAGTCCATCAAGCGATGAGTGAAAAGGTTGTAGACTATGAATATCCTTATGATATCTCAGAATTACAGGAGAAGTTAGTTGCGGCTTTAGAGAAAAAAAATTCTCCATCAAACCTCTTTGATTCAGATAGTCCCATGATAGTAAGACCCGCAGGCCTTGATGGGGGAGGTCAGAAGGCCGTTGATATTTATAGTAAATATAAGAAAGAGGGGTTTGTTTTTAATAACAAGATCTTTGTTCCAAAAGAAATTGAAATTGGTTTTTCGGATTTGTTTAAGCCCAATACATCGGAGCATTTAAAAAATAAGGTAAGTAACTTTATAAACAAAGGGGATTTCCACATTCTCTCACAAGATCAAGATCAAGTTGTTCTCGTCGAAGGTAATAGTATTTATACGATCTCCAAAACATCTTCGGGGTCAAAATTACAAGTTGAAACGATTCATGGGGTTGTGAGAAAGTCACTAAGTGCCTCTCTCGACTGGTATAATCTTTTCACCGGAGGTTTTCCACTTTCTTTTAAAAGAGGTTCAATAGATCTTAAAGCATCAAGGATCCAATATGCCTCTCGTGACCCTTTTAGTGAATTGGAGATGCTTTACTATATGAACAAAAAGGTCGCTAAAAAATGGGAGCGTGAACTTTAGTTAGTAAGTTCACATTCCTAAGCTCTGAGAAATATTATTTAAAATTCGTATTTTAGGCCGAGCATAACAGAGTTTTGTTGCTCTCTTGCTTCGGCGTCCACGCTGCCTCTTGAACCTGTCCCGCTAAAGCTTGTCAGCCGGTATTGAAATCGGTGACCAATATTCAAGTATAAATGTTCGCGTAAATGGAAATTATAATAGACTTGAAAGTCAGCATCGATGGACTGATCAAATTTTCCCGATGTAACCGGGGACTCAGAATGTTTAAAAGCGGAATAAATATTAAATATAAAACCATACTGGTTTTTTGTAGACGTATTCTTCTGTCCAGATAATCCAAGCCCGAAAGAAAGTGCTGTCGTATCGGTAATTTGAATGGGAGTTGTTTTTCCCATGGTTTGCTTGAAATATTTAAAGCCTAGGTTTAAGAATAGGCCTTCTTCGTGAGATTCACCACCAACTATATGTATCATATATGCAAAAGTCGCGTTGAGGTTTTTACCAGGTAAAGAGTTTGGCGTGATACCTGAGCTTAGGTCAGAGAATTCATAACTACTTCCAGCAAGCTTAAAAAAAATTCCATCTCTATTAGATCTAAACCATTGTGACTTTAACTCTAAGGTGTGTGCTAAAGCGCTATAGGATAAGTTTTGGTTATTTGATGTGGAGAAATTGTAATTATAGACACCTGCCAGATAGGTGGATGATAAAGTCCAGTTGCGCGAGAGTGGGACACTGGAATTGGACTGAATTTCGACGGGTGCTTTTTTTTTTGGCTTAAGTGCGGCTTTTGGTGTTTTAAAAATAGGAGAAGATTTTGGAGGGTCGACAATAATGGGCAAGGCCGGAAATTTTGAAATTCGTTTTATCTGCTCTTCATCATTATTTCTTATTAAATATTCATAACACATTTTAAATTCGGGAATAATTATTTGTTCACCTGTGGTCATAATCGTACTGGACCTGACAAATTTATTCTTAGTGAAAATAATTGGCCAACAATTGGCGGTGCCATAATAGGCATCAGCTATTTTAGCTAATGTCTCATTGCTTTCAACCGTATGGATAACCTCTTTTGCACTTAAAGTTTTAGGATAAATATTGAATAATAAGATACTTAAGATAGTGAATAATATAACAGAACCCCTCTCTACTATTGGAGTTTACTCCTCTTGTATATTTTAAAGCATATCGGGATAATGAACAAATTGCGTATAAAAGCGGAATAATTTTCTAGGTTACTCCAATAATCTATATTTGATTTAATGATTGCCGTGCAGCGTCGATGAATAGCACAATGGAGCGACCTGATGGACATTATTTTGTGTAGTAAGAGGAATCTTTTTATTCTATTGCTAGCATTATTCACTTTGTATTCCTGTGGAAAAAATACTTCTAGCATCCTGAACTCTGCGACCCCAGCGGTTACAAGCAATAATTTCCTCGTTGATTTTTCAAGTGGCTTAGGGAAATTAACGAGTCCTGGTAATGTCTCTGCACATTATTTTGGTTGGACCGTTGCCGTTGGGGATTTTAATGGGGATGGAGATAAAGATTTGGCAGTAGGCGCCCCTTTAAGCGATATCGGGACGACTAATTCGGGAGCCGTTTATATTTATTATTCGATTAATGATTATACCAGCACGGGGGTTGCGGATGTTTTTATTCAGCCGGGAAACAATAATAATAATGAATTTGGATCGGGCCTTTTTGCTGCTGATTTAAACGGAGATGGTGCCGACGAACTTATTGTTGGCGCTCCTACGGAGGATCGTATCGGCACGAATAGTGGAAGTGTCTATATTTTTAATGGCAGTACCAGTGGTATAAATCAAAGTCCTTCACAAATTATAGATCACCCTACTTTTCTAGCAAATGGTGGGTTTGGTAGTGCTATTCATTTGGCGGATTTAGATGGAGATGGTTACAAGGAGCTGCTGGTAGGTGCACGCTTCCACGATACCGCGACAGATGCAAACGTCGGTGGAGCTTGGATATTAACTGGCCGGAGTACGGGGGCATTTGATGGGAGTACGGCCACATTGATTACTCTTTCTAATGCGTTAGGAGATGCTACGGATTATTGCGGTAGTGCTCTTTTTACTCACGACTATTCTAATGACGGGAAGTTAGATATATACATAGGTTGTCCAAATGACGATACCGCCGCTGCGGATAGTGGGGCCATTAGGATATGGAATGGCACCGGGGTACAAGGGACTTGGGTTACCAGTAGCACGGTTCCCGATACCACAATTTCTAATCCATCGGCCTTGGCGACCCATTATTTTGGTCAATCAATTGTTGTTTTTGATTATAATAATGATGGTTTAGATGATTTACTTGTTGGGGCACCGTTGTCAGATTATGCCGCTACAAACTCTGGTGGAATTTTTATTTTTGAAGATATAAAAAGTTCTACGAATTCGGATGGTATCCAGACAACTCCCAGCTCTGAAGTAACTGCCTCCTATTTTGCAAATGGTATGGCCGTTTCAGATATTAATAATGATGGTGAAGTCGACTTAATAATTGGTTCTCCGTTGGCGAGTCCGCTTGGGACTGCTAATGGTCGAGTGGAAATTTTTAAAGGCGAAAGCGTAGGTGCCATAAATTTTTCGGCCAATGATATCGAAATTACTTATGAATACCATATATCACCGACATATCGTATTAACTCATCGGGGGATTATTTTGGGTCGGCTCTTTGTAAAATAGATTATAATGGAGACGGATTAAAAGATCTTATTGTCGGAGCTTACCAAAGTGAAGAAAAAAGCCTTAACGATGGCAGTGTATACGTTTATTATGCACGTTCTTCGGGAAAAATTTTTAATATACCGGATGTTAGAATTAGAACAAATGGCGCCTATAATTCGACAAAAGGTTTCGGTAAGTCTTGTCTCGCATTGGACATTAATCGAGATGGATACGATGATTTATTAATTGGTGCAATAAATGACGATAGTGCAACCACAAATGCTGGTGCGGTTTACGTCTATTATGGTAACTCCAATGGAGTTAGCCCCTCCTCATCAGGTATTTTTTTTGGCCCAGTCATTGCTAATTACGGCTTTGGTTCTGCTTTAGCGGCAGGGGATCTCAATAATGATGGGTTTAACGATTTGGTGGTGGGTGCTTATTTGGCAGATGCAGGAGGAGTAAATAGTGGCTCTCTTTATGTCTTTGAATCAAATAATACAACGGGCATTATTGACTTAAATAACTATACGACTTTTCAACATACTGGACCTGTGGCAGCAGATTATTTAGGCTATGCTGCGATAACTTACGATGTCGATGGTGATGGGGACCAAGACCTTCTTGGGGGCGCTTATGGTGATGACACCAATGCTTCAGCAAATGGTATTGTGTATATTTGGACAAACCCTGGAACGGTTAATACCCTATTAGATACCACTCACGACACCACCATAGGTGAGCCAGGCTCTACTGTGAATGTTGGTTTTGGCTCGGGGTTGGCAAAGGGAAAATACTTAAATTCAACTTATGAAGATTTACTTATTGGTGCCATGTTAGATGATTCAGGTGGAACCGATGGCGGTATTGTTTACATTCATGAGGGTGAAGTTGGTGGTTATAATTCAACCCCTGAGTTGATTCTGAGTTTAGATCCCTCTACTAACGATAGTTATGAATGGTTAGGAGCAAGTATGTTAATATTTGATTTTAATCAAGATGGTGTGAACGATATTATTATAGGTGCACCCACAGATGACGAGAGTGGTATTGATGCGGGTTCTGTTTATATTAAAGTTAGAGATTAATCTTAGTTTTGTTCATCAACTCGAAACCATACGAATATAAATGACCTCACATATTATCAGTCATTTTTTGAATATATTGTGACCATTGAGCTTTCTTTTTAGTGTAAAAAGAAAGTTGGTTGGGGTTTGCTTTAAAAGAGACATCCTGTTTCCAGAGGTCATCAATATCTGCAAAGGCCAATTGTTGGTTGCCAATGGCCGCTGCTAAAGCTGCTCCATAGGCGGTGGTTTCGATAACTTTGGGCTTAATGATTTTAGTGCCAGAGATTGTCGCTTGAATTTCCATCAGGAGGTGATTTTCTACCGCCCCGCCATCAACTTTTAAAGAGGAAATAGTTAAACCGGTATCAGCTTTCATGGCATCAATTAAGTCATTTATTGAAAGGGCAATACCGTCGAGGCAAGCACGAGAAATATGGGTATTATTTGTGTCTCTGGTGAGGCCTATAATGGCAGCCTTTACATCAGGTTTCCAATAGGGAGAGCCTATACCTGTGAAGAAAGGGAGAAATAAAATATGTTCCATTTCATTTAAATCTTTTACGAGTCTTGCGAGTTCTTCAACTTTAGCACTCTCTTTAAAAAGTTTTAAATTATCCCTTAGCCATTGAACTGCGGCACCGGCGATATAGCAACTGCCCTCTAAGGCATAGGTTGTCTGACCAGCTATTTTATAAGCGACGGTTGAGAGCAGCCCAGACTTTGAAGGGACTATTTCTGGTCCGGTATTAAGTAGAATAAATGCACCTGTACCATAGGTACATTTCATTTGCCCCTTGGCATATCCCGCTTGACCAAAGAGGGCGGATTGTTGGTCTCCTAATATTCCCGTTATGGGGATTCCGTCGGGAATGAAGTTAAGACCAAAAGTTTTTCCGAATGGAAAAGCGGAGTCTTGAATTTTTGGTAGGTATTCTTTTTTTATAGAAAAAAGAGTGAGTAGCTCATCGTCCCAGTTTGTCGTTTTTAGATTCATCAATAATGTGCGTGATGCGTTTGATGGCTCTGTAAAAAAACTTTTTGATCCGGTTAATTTATATAAGAGAAAGGCATCAATGGTGCCAAGCCTTAAATTATTTTCAGACGCGGCCTTTTTAACATTGTCATTATTCTTCAACAGCCATTCCATTTTGCTGCCAGAAAAATAGGGATCAATCGGCAGGCCTGTTTTTATTCTTACTTTTTCTTCGTGCCCGGAGTTTTTCATTTCGCTACAGCGAGAGGAGGTTCTGCGGTCCTGCCAAACGATGGCGTTTGCCAGAGGAACGCCGTCATGGGTAAAGGCGCAAGTGGTTTCTCGCTGATTTGTGATACCTATACATTGAATTTGATCTGGAGTGACGTTATTTTTTGCCAAAACTTTATTTGTGGTTTTTTCAACAGTTGCCCAAATATCGTTGAGGTTATGCTCTACCTGGCCAGGCTTAGGAAAAATTTGCGGGAATTCTTGATTGACCTTGTCAATAAATTCGAAAGTTTGGGAATTGATGAGGGCGCTAGTGGTGCCGGTAGTGCCTTGGTCTATTGCCAAAATATATTTCATAATAACCTCACCTATGGATTTTTCAGTTAACGAAATTCTATCGCAGTATCTGTGGGGTTGGCGATGGCCTTAATGTATTTTTCCCATAGGCTGCCTATACCCGTATTAATACCTTTTAACATAATAAATGAGAAGCTCACCATGATAAAGAGTAACAAAACAAATTCGAGAAATGTTTGGCCCTGGTGGTTTTTTATTGAATTTTTGTAGCACATCGTGTAAAACCAATATATAGGTTGGTAGCTAGAACCATTATACACTATTTCAAGGAATGGAATACGCGCTCATGAAGAAATACTTTCCAGTAATTTTATTTGTTTTAACTTTCACCGGCTTTTTATCTGGTCAGATTATATTTGATCTTTTTAATTTGTCCGCAGGGTTGTCCAGTAAAGAGAAGGCGATTAATGTCCATTATCAGAATCTTTTTTCTAAAATAAATTTAAAAACATCTGATAATAATGATTTAAAATTATCGAAAATTAAAGCCCCAATTGTTATTCTCAACTTTTGGGCTTCTTGGTGTAAGCCATGTCTTGAAGAATTTCCTACGATCGTTGCTATGAAGAAAAAATTTTCCAATGATCAGGTCTTGGTTATAGGAATCAATGCTGATGAAAAAAACCAAAACATAAAAATTAAAAAGATTGTAAAAAAATATAATTTAAATTTTCCTATTGTGGCGGATAAAGATGGCAAAGCGCTGAAAGATTTTTTAATTTCATCTTTGCCAGTCAGTATCATTTTTAAAAATGGAAAAGTTATTGAAATCAGTAAAGTGGCGAAAGATTTTAATTCCGGTGAAGTCATTACTTCTTTTCAAAAAATCCTAAAAAACTCAAAAAAAAACATTAATATATAGGGCAAGCAGCATTACTTAAAAATTTTGCTTGTGCTTGATTTAGGAAACACATATTTGCATAAGTCCTAGGTTGTGGCATAACCATTGGGCAGAGCTGACCTTTGGGACAAACCACCATCTTTGGCTGGCCACAAACGGGAACATAATTCTTGGGGCAAGATTCTGCTAATTTTTTTTCTGATAATTTCTCTTCTTGGCATGAAGAAAGTATTAATAGAATTAAGAGACTAATAAATATTTTCATTATAGTTTTTTCCCCAGTTGTAAGTTATTTGGTCGAGATTGTTTAATTTGAAAGTTGAAAAAATAGGGCGAAAGCCTTTCATTAGCACTCCCTGATTTTTTAGTCCCAGTGCGTGAGCTGCATTTAGAGTGATGGATGCCCATAGTTCAGCAATATTCATTTTGTATTGTGGTGCCGCCATCGCTGCAATCTGTAGGACGTTATCCCAATGACAGGAACCGGGATTGTAATCTGAACCTATGGCCACCTTTACTAAAGCATCGAGAAATGATCGCGCATTGGCCTGAGGTTTCCCCAAAAAGAATCCAGTTCCGGGCAACAATGTCGCTACTGTCTGGGAATTAGCGAGAGCTTGTATGCCATCTTGGCCTGTATTAAGCAGATGATCCGTTGAGAGAGCGCCCATTTTTGCGGCCAATAAGGCCCCCTTATTATCTTGAAATTCGTCTGCGTGACTTTTGAAGTTGAGGTTGAGTTCTTTCGCCTTGTTAAAAAGTTGTTCAGTGTCTTGTCGATTAAAATAACCTGTCTCATGAAAAATATCTACGGCATCAATGATTTTAAGAGGAGCGAGTTTTTCTAGTAGGGGAATAACCACTTGATGCATATACTCTGTAGATGAGCTAAAGTTTAGAGGTATTGCATGAGCGGCCATAAAAGTGTTTTTAATGAGGACTTTTTCTGCAAATTTATTCTTTAAGTCATTTATGGCAACAGAGATTTCATATTCTTTTGAAAAATTAAGCCCGTAACCACTTTTTATTTCGATGGTCTTAACTCCATAGCTGTATAACTTATCAATTCTTGTCTGTGCTAATTGAATAAGTTCTGTTATCGATTGAGAGTTCGTTGCCTGCATAGTACTTAAGATGCCACCACCAGAGCGGGCGATTTTCTGGTAATCGCCACCATTTAATCTCATGCTATATTCTTTAGAACGGTCCCCGCCAAAGATAAGATGGGTATGGCAATCAACCAAGCCTGGCGTCATGACATAATTTTCGTGAGATTTCGACCCCAAGCTATGAAATTTTTTGGGTAATTCATTATCAGTTCCTAGCCACAGGATCTCTTTCTCATTATAGACCATGGAGCCATCGTTAATGATACTTAAATCTTCGGGTTGTAATCCTCTGCCATCTTTCCGGTGGGCGGCGGCCATGGTGACAATTTGAGAAAATTTTCGGAGTACTTTCGTTTGCATCATTGTAGAGAGGGAAATTTAATATTAGTTTGTTTACTCTCTGCTAGCGCCAAGGGGTAACCGGCATCTAGATGCCTGGCGATACCCATACCGGGGTCCGAGTTGAGCACCCGTTTGAGACGATCGTCCATGTCCTTGGTGCCGTCAGCTACGATGACCATGCCAGCGTGTTGAGAATGGCCAATACCAACACCCCCGCCATGGTGAAAACTCGTCCACGAAGCTCCATTCATGGTATTAATCATAAGGTTGAGTAGCGGCCAGTCACTTACCGCATCAGTGCCATCTAACATATCTTCAGTCTCTCTATTAGGTGAGGCAACACTGCCACAATCGAGATGATCTCTGCCAATCACTATAGGTGCCTTAACTTTTTTCTCGCGCACTAATTTATTGAAAAGCAGACCAGCTTTTTCTCTTTCACCGTATTTAAGCCAGCAAATTCTGGCGGGCAATCCTTGAAATTGAATCATATCTCTCGCCTTATCTAACCAATTGGCGAGCTTCAAATTTTCTGGAAATAATTCCTTTAAGGCGGCATCTGTTACGGCAATATCTTGCGGGTCACCAGAGAGGGCAATCCACCTAAAGGGTCCCGATCCTTGGCAAAAAAGTGGTCTAATATAAGCGGGTACAAACCCTGGAAAAGAGAAGGCATTTTTTAATCCAGAGATTTTAGCTCCCTCTCGTAAATTATTGCCGTAATCGAATACGTGAGAACCTTTATGCATGAAGGTAATCATCGCTTGCACATGGTCCGCCATGGTTTGATGGCTTAAATTAACATATTTTTTTGGGTCAGCTATTCTTAGTTTTGCAGCTTCTTGTAGAGACAAATCTCTAGGAATATAACCGTTAAGGGGATCGTGAGCTGAAGTTTGATCTGTGACAAAGTCTGGGATTACATTTTTTGCCAATAGGTATTCGTAAAACTCTGCTGCATTTCCTGCTACTGTTATCGATAAAGGCCGCTGCTCTTCCTTTGCTTTTAAAGCTAACTCGATAGCCTGGTCATAGGAAGTGGCCATGATATCGACATATTGAGTTTTTAATCTTTTTTCATTTTTAGATTGATCGATATCACACCCAAGAAAAACTCCGCTGGCCATTTTTACGGCGAGTGGTTGCGCTCCCCCCATGCCTCCCATACCGGCAGATAAAACAAGTTTGCCACGCAGATCAGCTCCTTCACCAAAATGTTTTTCTGCAGCGGCCATAAAAGTTTCATAGGTTCCCTGTAAAATTCCTTGTGAGCCTATATATATCCACGAGCCGGCGGTCATTTGCCCATACATCATAAGGCCTTCATCTTTGAGCTTATTAAAATGTTCCCAATTTGCGTAGTGAGGAACAAGATTAGAATTTGCAATAAGGACTCTTGGCCCATGTTCGTGGCTGGGCATAATCGCGACAGGTTTGCCCGATTGAATTAATAATGTTTCATTATTTTCCAAGTTTTTTAAGGCATGAATGATATCATTAAGTGCTTTCGGGTTCCTGGCGGCCTGTCCATTGCCACCATAGACAATGAGCTGATCTCTATTTTCGGCAACATCGGGGTGAAGATTATTGAGTAGGCATCTAAGTGCAGCTTCTTGATGCCAACCTTTGCATGTCAAGTTGGCACCGATGGGAGGAAGTGGAATATTAAATGTGTTCATTATTTTAATTCTCCTATGAGCTCTTCAACAGCATTGATCAATTCATTCGAATTAATCAGATTGACAATATTTTTTATATCTTTAGATAAAACTCTATCTTGGATGATTTTTGGGACATGCTTTCTAATTCTATGGTGAACGGCTTCTATCGCCGGCGAACTTTTTAAAGGGCGCTGAAAATCTATCGCCTGAGTATTACAAAGAAATTCTATGGCGAGACAATTTTTCGTATTTTGTAAAACTTCATGGAGTTTACGACCGGAGGTGACACCCATGGAAACATGATCTTCTTTATCCGTTGAAGTGGGAATAGAATCAACTGAAGCTGGGTGACAAAGGTATTTATTTTCAGAGGCTAGCGCTGCTGCGGTAACATGGGCGATCATTAAGCCACTATTTAGGCCGGAACTTTCAATTAAAAAAGGTGGCAAATCAGAAAAAGTCGGGTTCATCATTTTTTCAATACGCCTTTCTGAAATACTACAAATTTCACTAAGACCCATGGTTAAATAATCCATGCAGAGAGCAAGGGCTTCTCCATGGAAATTTCCGCCAGAAATAACCTCTTTTGTAGCGGGAAATATGAGTGGGTTGTCAGTGACACTATTAAACTCTCTTTCAAAAATTTCCTTGGCGTGATTAAGTGTTTGCCGACAAGCACCATGTACTTGTGGAACACATCTTAGAGAATAGGGGTCTTGCACCTTCCCACACTCTTCATGGCTATTTATAATTTCTGAATTCGCCAGCAGTTTATTAAGATTCGCGCTGGAGTTAATTTGGCCCGGATGCGGTTTGAGTTGCGAAATTTTAGGGTTATAAGCGGAGATAGTGCCTTTTACCCCTTCTAAGGTCATCGCTGTCGCAAGGTCGGCAAGCTTCATAATTTGAATGGCTTCATACAAAGCCAGTCCACCTAATGCCGCCATCACCGCTGTTCCATTGATTAAAGCGAGTCCGTCCTTGGGCCCGAGGATGGCCGGTTTAAGTTTCAATGACTGCATAACAAATTTAGAATTTAAGATCTTGTTATGATAGCTGACATCTCCTTCCCCAATAAGCGCTAAAGCAATATGTGATAAAGGTGCAAGATCACCAGAAGCGCCCACCGAGCCTTTTTGCGGCACCACCGGGATGATATCGTGATCAATAAAGGATAATAAAAGTTGTACAATTTCGGGGTTGATGCCCGAATGCCCTGAGGCAAGGCAATTCGCTCGCAAGAGCATAATACCACGGACAACTCCTCGGCTAAAAGAATCGCCAACCCCTGTGCAATGGGATCTAATAAGGTTTAATTGCAGTTGCGCCAAATCTTTTTCGTCGATATGTTTATTTGAGAGTGCCCCAAAACCCGTATTGATGCCATAAACGGGAGTACCCTGAGAGACTATTTCAAAAACAAATTCTCTTGAGGCATGCATTAGTTGCAGGGATTCTTCAGTTAGTTCTAATAAAATAGATTTTTCTTCTGCATAAGCAATTTTATACAATTGAATTATATCTAAACTTTTACCGTCAATGAATATGCTTTCTGACATGGTTGTTCCCTACTCTCTGAGTTTTTCGACATTTATTTTATAGTCCTGTGGATTACCTTTAAAAATAAAGGAACCTGCCACGAGATTATCTGCTCCATGCTGAATTAATTTCTTTGCATTCTCTGCGTTTACACCACCATCAATCTGAATGGAAAAAGCCAGGTTTAACTGCTTTTTTCTTTCCTTTATTTGCTTTAATTTTTCATAGGTTCCCTGCATAAAAGATTGACCACCAAAGCCTGGTTCTACAGACATTACCAAGAGTAAATCTATTTCTCGCAAGACATCATCAGACAAACTTGCAACCGGAGTATTTGGTTTAATAGAGATGCCAACTGATGGATAAAGTGTTTTAGCCTTTTTAATGAGTTCTATCGGATTGTCTGTAGCCTCGGCGTGAAATGTAAAATTATATATCTTAAAATCTTTAAACGTTTCAATATAAAAATCTGGATTCGTAACCATGAAATGGGCATCTAATTTATGATCCGTAATTGTAGACAAAAGTTTAACGACAGGATGACCAATGGTTAGGTTCGGAACGAAATGCCCGTCCATAATATCGAGGTGAAACCAGAAATTTTCTACCCCTAAAAAGGAGCGCAATTCGGGTTCGATATTTAAAAAGTCACAGGCTAAAATACTGGGGGATATGGTTACCATTTAGGGGTTCTCCGGGTTAATAAATAAAGTTTCGTTGGAATTCTTAAGACCATTTAACAGCTCTGTATCAGAGGTGATTTTTTTTCCTTCTAGTTGAATGCTTAGGAGTCTAATAGAACCGTTTAGGCAACCAATATTCATGGTATCAAATTGCGTAGATAATTCTCCTGGCGCTAAATTCAGAGTTGATTTTTCTATGGTAAAAACTTTGAGTCTCTTATTATTTAAAAAACAATAAGTACCCGGCCACGGTTTGAGTGCGCGAATTTGGTTGTAAAGAGTTATAAAAGTGGATTGTTTGAAATTTAAAAAACCGCTACTTTTCGCCAATGTCGGGGCGAAAGTCACTTGACTCTCATCTTGTGCATGAAAGGAGAGACGATCGTGGACTAATAACGAAATGAAGTGATCGATTTCAATCGCCGCTTGATCTTTTAAACGTTGGTAAAGTTCTCCACCACTTTCGCTGGGAGCAATGGGCAATTCTATGCTGTGACAAATATCCCCAGCATCCATTTTGCTAACCATTTTTTGAATTGAAACTCCGGTCGTTTGGTCTCCATGCAACAAAGCATATTGAATGGGAGCTGCTCCTCTATATTTTGGCAAGAGGCTGGTGTGGATATTAAAACAGCCCAAGCGTGGTAAGCTCAGAATTTTTTTTCCGAGAAATTGTGCAAAGGCTAAAACAATAATGGCATCCACATCACTTGGCAATTCTTCCCTATTGATGTTTTCAGTCTGCAAATAGGGAATGTCATTTTCTTTGCAGAAATCTATGACTTCAGGGCTTTTCAATTTCTGTCCCCTACCGGCGGGCCGATCGGGCATGGAGATTACCTTAATAAGTTCCACCTCAGAATTTACAGAGATGGCTTTTAATGTTGGCACGGCAAAATCTGGGGTGCCACAAAAGATGATTTTAATTTTTTTATGGATCATGAATTCTCTTAGTTATTACGCTGTTTTTTTTTATCTTTTAGAAACTTTTTAGTTAACATATTTTTTTTTAACATACTTAAGCGTTCTAAAAAAATGATGCCATCGAGATGATCATTTTCATGCTGCAAACACACAGACAATGATTCAGAGGCTTTTAAAGTATGCCGCTGACCTACTAAATCAAAATACTCAATTGTAACAGCATTGTACCTTTTTACTTTTTCATAAACTCCAGGAATGCTCAAACATCCTTCTTCGAATAAAATTTCGCCAGACATTTTTTTAAATACTGGGTTGATAAAAACTTGTGGGTTGAGGTCCATATATTCGTATTCGACACTACCATCAGCTTTGGTTTTTTTCTTTCTGGTAAAGTCTGAATCCATAACAAACATACGCATGCTCAGACCAACCTGAGGGGCAGCGAGACCAATTCCAGGGGCTTTATACATAGTAAAAAGCATGTTTTTGCAAAGAGTCAATAGCTCCTCGTCAAAGTTTTCTACAGGATTGGCAATTTTTTTTAAGATACTTGACGGATAAGTATAAATTTTTAGAAAGTCACCTTCTAGCTTATAATTTTTAAGAAATTCCATGCAGATGGTATAACATGGACGCAATGTGTAGTCTACGTATCAGTGTACCCTAGACTTTTTTTTAATTAAAAAAAGATATTCTTTGAGAGGCGACAAGTCTTTATTTATCAAGGCCTGGAATATCTCTGGCACTTTGTTGCCCCGTTGCCAGACTGGCCATTGATAGATGACTATAGTCTCTCCAGCAAGTTTAAGTTTATTATAGATACGTTCATTTAAAATATAATAACCGTCGTTGTGCTGTAGACTTTCAATAATGGTGGTCTCATTGAGAGGGGTAATTTCGCGGTTGAGGGCCTCAGCTATAAAATAGGGTTTGCGATAGATGGCCCCTATCGGGGCATCCCCGACGATGCTAATAACTTTGTTTGGCACTACAGGTAACAAAAAGCTCGTCAAGGAAACACAGTAAATGGCACCAAAAAACAATAAATAGGCAAAATAGAGGACTTCTGGATTTTGTCTCTTTTTAAGCAGACAATAAACACCAAGTGTTAAAAGCCCTAAAACAAAGATCAGATTAAAAGTAAAAAATGCTGCAGACGGGACTCCATCTAAAAAAAGTGCATAGCTAAATAGGCCAATAAAAAATAATACTAAAATAAGAAAAAGATAGTTAATGACTCGTGTATAATGCTTAAGTGTGAGTTGGAATTTGGGATCAGTATTTTGAAAGATCAGGCCAAAAACTAATATCACAAAAAAAGGCAGAGACGGGAGAGCGTAATGGTGGGACCTCTGGCTGGGGATCAGCCAAATAGAGAAAAAAACGATAAAACAAAAAAACAAATACATAGTGATTTTTTTATTGAGAAACTCTCTGTAATTAATTTTAAAAAAGAGCGGGATAAAGAGGGTCCACGGTAGGCCATATAAAAGTAGGCCTTGAAAGACGGATCTTAAAGGGTATGACTTGGCAGAAAATTTGCCTAAATTTTCCCGCAAGAAAAAATAATCTAAAAAATATTGCCCATGCTGCAGATAACAGGCAATAAACCAAATGGCCGCGAGTATGAATGCACCAGCAAGGTATTTAAATGTTTCATAAAAAATACCTTTTTCTTTACGATACAATAAATATATTTGATAAAGACCCAAACTAACAAACGTCATCACCAATGAAACTGGACCCTTGATCAAGATACTTACTCCCATAAGAATCGTGGCACCAATGATATAACGTTTTTTCTTTAAAGATAAATAATCAAAATAAAGCAAGAGAGAGGAAAAAGTAATCAAAGCAAGGGGGATTTCCATCATAAAGATACGGGAATATTTTAATATGCCAAAAGTTGCCGCGAAAAAAGTAAAACCACGAATAAAAGAAGTACCTAAATAGCGCTTTAACCAAAAACTCAGATAGGTTGTGCTAGCAACAAAAACCAAAAAGATGCTAAATCTTGCGGCAAATAAAAAATGCCCTTCTCCCAATAAACTATAGAGAGGAAAGGGCAACCAAAAATGCAGCGGAGGTTTAGACCAATGGGGACTACCGTGATAGAGGGGAGTCAAAAAACTATTATTTAAAAACATCTCTTTAGAAATTTGTAGATAAAAGCCCTCAGTGCCCTGCCTCGGGGCATCAGGATTCCCCAGGTCCCATAAAAAGAGCACGGCAATACCTATTAATAAAAACAAATCGTTCTTTTTAAAGCTTCTATCTGAGTTTAGGCCCTTAATGATACTTCCTACCGTTGGTTCATTGAAGAGGTCAGTTTAATTGGTGAGGGAGAGAATTTAAACAAAATAATTGGATTGTGTATTTAAATTTAGTTATGCCTACAGCATCAAAAATCTCAATGGAGTTCCCAGTCTTAATAACAGCGTAGGTTGTAATGTCTTTTGCATTTTTATCAAGTAAGTTTATGTCATAGACTAGATTGTTTTTTTTTGGGAGGATTCCTCAAACTTGTATATTCGATATAATCTAAATTGAATCTAAAAGGCTTTTTTATTAATGGGTGGTGGTTAGTAGAACTTAAATGTGATGAGTTAGAATTTAATTGATCTTCTGTTTTGAAAAAATCATCTAGATCATCAGCTGATGGTTTTGGTCCCAGGATTAGTTCAAGTTGTATTTCAATATCGTTACTCATAATTATTTCATAATCCTGGCACCTTATCCGGCACCTCATCCCGTGAACCAATTTCGCCATCACATAAAGACGGCCATACGGGATAAGGTGCCAGCAGACCTGTGATAAAATTTAGTTTGAAGCTTTTACTCCCAAGTCTCCCGGCACCTTATCCCGTGAATCAATTTCGCCATCACATAAAGACGACCATATAATTTTAATGACTTATCATCATTTGTCGTCAAGTTTGGTGTGTTTATTTACCTGTTAGGTTAAAATATTGACTATTTTTTCACTTCTATTTAGAATAAATATCCATATCAAAAAAAGAGACATCAATGACAATAAATAGGAAACTCATACTTTCAGCTAATAAATCTTTTTTTCTCTTTGGCCCAAGAGGAACTGGTAAAACAACTTACCTACTGGACAAATTTCCAAATTCTCAATATATCAATTTACTTGATCGATCGGTCTATCTTGATCTTCTAAGATTTCCGTAAAGGCTTGAAGCCATCATATTACAGGATACTAAACATGTTATTATAGATGAAGTTCAAAAAATTCCTAAACTTTTAGATATCGTTCATAAACTCATTGAAGAAAGGAAACTAAACTTTATTCTGACAGGATCAAGCGCACGTAAATTAAGGAAATCCCAGGCAAATTTTCTCGCTGGGCGAGCTATAAATGCGAAAATGTTTCCTCTCACAATAAATGAATTAGAAGAAACCTTTAATCTTAAAAAAGCTGTAGAATTTGGATTTTTGGCCACTCTTTATGACGAAGAGAAAGAAGTTTCACCCCAGGAGTATCTATCAAGTTATGTCGATACATATCTGAGAGAAGAAGTTTCTTCAGAATGATAATCGCTCAACCAGTTTTTAAGAAGCTAGAATTATGGAATAAATAATCTACCTATCAAGACTATTATAGTGAAGCTCAAAATATTTTTTAGCGCGCCAAATGCGCCAGCAATATGCGTGGTGAGAATTGCTAATGGCACCGTAAGGGGGTTCAATATTTTTATGGATATAGTTTGCTAAACAGGAGTTAACCGCCGCTCTACTGATTTTTTGGTTGGTGTAGGCGATATTTTGAATAACTTGCTCTAAGCTGTAATTTTTTGATATAAGATATTGAATACCCAACCTGTCGGCTTCATCTTCCACGGTAAAATACCTTTTTCCTAGAGAATTTAGAAAATCTATCGATCGTTTCTTTCTCTTTTTGATTATTTGGTTTAACTTTACGAGCTTTTTATAATGACCCTTGGCCATCTTTATTTCATTAATTTCTTTTTTGCTCATGGAAAATTCGGATTGCAGATAATCATAAACAACCTCAGGATTTTGCTCGCCCGGATGAATGATATTGGTAAAAGGGTAAGGGTATTCAGCTAAACATATTTGTAAAAATTTATTGAACTCGGTGGATTGTTTAGCTAATCGAGACCTATCCCTCATGGAAAATTTATGTATTCCTTGCAAAATACTGAATTTCCAGAGTAGATCCTTTTTCATCTGCACATAAATAGTCCCTGCCGAGCGACAACTACGACTTTGAGCGGCGGTGCTTGAAAGATTTAAATACAATTCATCTAAGCTGATTGTATTGATATGCCCATGCAAATTTTCAGGATAGGTGCTGACATTTTTTATATACGAAAAATTTTCTTCTCCCATATAGCGCGCATATTTATACACCAGGACCCAATGTTTCCCAATTTCTCTTAAGAGCAGCAAACCTTTTCCGTTCACTTGGACGATCTCTTCTTTAGTAAGAAAACAATCGACACAGCCTTTGTGAGTAGCTGTTAAAAAAGTATTATACAAGGAGGATTGCCAGCTTCGTGTATACACATGGGCCATCTCGTGGGCCACGATAAACTCAATATCTGCAATATCTTCTACTTGGGCGTAACTTTTCGGAATGGAAATGGCATAGGCGACCTTCGCCACCGATGAAATATAAAAGGCGGCCGGGCCGTGATAACTCGATTGATCGATAAGAATACGAGGAGGTTGCGCATCTCCGAAATCAGGATTCACTGTTTTATAAAACTTGTGTATTCGGGCCACAAGGTTGCGGACATTTTTAAAATCATCACCCTTTTTTTCTAATAAAACTAATTTATAAGTTGTCAAAACTTCTGGTGAAAAAATATTCAGACTATTCACCGGCACATAATTTTGCGTATTGACTGCTAAAACAGGGTGGCACATAAAAACTGTCATAGGTATCAATGAGATCAAAGAAATCAAGGTGCTCAAGCTAAAACGCGGCATAAGATTTAAAAACATATTGACTTACTCAATAAAAATACCCGATTAATATTAGTCCGTTCAAATCATTTTAATACAATTGACAAATATCACAGGAAAATTGAAAAATTTACACGATGAAGAGGTATAAAAAATTTCTTTGGATAAGGGATAAGGGATAAGGGATAAGGGATAAGGGATAAGGGATAAGGATAAGTGGATAAGGTGCCAGCAGACCTGGGATAAGGTGCCAGCAGACCTGTGAGAAAATTTAATTTGAAGTTTTTACTCCCAAGTCTACTGGCACCTCCTTGCGTCGGCTGCGGTTTAGTCAAGTATTCAGTTGAGGCCTTCTATTGGTCGAATGAGCGAGAGGGGATAGGGAGTCGTTTGGTCTGCTAAAATTGATTGCGACGGATCCACTATCCACCACTACAACCGACAGCACACCAAAAAAGGTGCGATAATTTTCCTTTATTTCATATTTTTTTTTGGGGGGAAAAATTAGAAGTAAATTTCCTTTATGGTTGGTATAAACAAAAAACGACCACTTGTTGCTAAAACTCAGATTTAGCTACTTTAAAGGAGAAAAAATGTCTAAAACAACCTCTGTAAAACTTGCTCTCTATTATGCGCCTAGGAGCAGATCATTTTCTGCTCTGTGGCTATTGGAAGAACTCGGAGAAGAGTATCGATTGGAAAGTTTTGATTTCGAGACAGCTCGGCATAAGAAAGCCGACTATCTGTCTCTCAACCCCATGGGCAAGGTTCCGCTAGTTATAGATGGAGGCACCCCTATATCCGAACTGGGTGCGATAGCGATTTATCTTTCCGACCGCTATCCCCGTGCCCAACTCAGTCCGTTGATTGAAGACCCACAACGTCCCGCTTACTTAAGGTGGATATTCTTTTCAAGCGCAATTATGGAGCCTGCCTTTAGTCAGAAAATGTTCAAATGGGAAATACCAGAGAAGAGTGCTGCTTGGGGTTCCTTTGATCAGATGCTCAAAATTGTGACCAATGCCATTACCGAAAGTACATGGCTACTTGGGGACTCTTTTTCTTCTGCCGATATTCTTGTGGGGTCCAATCTTCGCGTTGGACAGATGCTCGGAATCATTCCCAAAGAAGGCCCAATTGAAGACTATATTTCACGTTTGGAGAAACGAGATGGTTTTGTCCGTGCTGCGACTATCGAAGCGAGGGAAAGCGATCGTTTTCCTCCAAAGACCTAAGAAACGCAAGACCAGTCATTGTAACGATAAGATGAACAGGTGTTGTCGTAGCAGCTGTACCAATAGTTGTCACGGTAGTGTCGAATTCACTTTTGCTGCTACCAAGTAAGCCACATTATTCTATTATTTATCGTTTAAATCAGATAAAAAGGTAACCGAGAATATGAACCAATTCGTGCATCCATTGTTTCTCAATTTTTTTGGCAAAAATATTTGAAGTAGATTCGATATGATTTTTAGACTCAGCAATCGTTTTGCGGGCTTCCTCATCTCGGTTTTTGATAAGATTTTGTATTAATTTTTGGAAGTTCAGGAAACCTTGCTTTTAAGGGCTTCTTTAATAAAACGATTAATAGACACCCCATCCTCCAGCGCCTTGATGGCCAACAAACGGTGAAGCTCTTCCCCTACTCTTATATTAAAAGAGCCCTTGAATGGCCTCTCAGGTTCTTTTTTTGCTGTTTTGCAAGTCTTTATATAATCATCCACGGCCTGGTGGAAAGAAAAAATAATTTTCTTTGCTGTCTCACCTTCATATGACACTAAATCCTTAATAAATTCTACTTTCCCGAAAAAAACTCCGTCCTCTTCAGACAATTCATAAGAACCAAAATACCCTTTATAATTCATTAAATTTTTTTTATTCATAAAACACCTTTGATGAGCCCCAAATCCTTCAGCTTTTCGATTATTTGTTTGACCTGATACCTTTTTAAAATATTTCCAGGGTGAGGTTTATGCAAATTGATAATGTCCTTCGTTTCTAGATGAACAAATTTTACCCTTGAGCCCCCTGTTTTTCCTTTTCCTGCCTTTTCATATCCAAAATGGGTTAAGAGCATTTTAAGCTCTCCCCTTCCCGAGTCTGTCAGCTCCGCGATATTGGGTGAAATTTCTCGTCGGGAGCTGGTGGCGAAGTCTGACTTAACAGAGCAGCTAGTTGACGCTGAGTCGGCAATCAAAGAATTAGAAAATGAGAATAAAAAAACTACATCTCAAAATGAGATCTTGGGCTCGAATTTAAAAGAAAATGAAAAGCTCCTGGCGATTAAAGTTGAGATGACGAAAAAACTTGAAAAGGATCTCCTCGAATTAAAATCACAAATAATAAGAGAGCAAAAAAATGCTGAGGATGCTCGCATCAAACTCGCTGAAGCCAACCTTCGCGCTGAAGCTTTTGTGGCCCTTCGAGAGGAGAATAAGGGGTTGAAAAAAAAGTTGGAATTGTCTTTAGGAGAAATCGCAGAATTTGATAAGAAGGCGGCGGTAGCGGAGGCGCGCTTGGAAACTTATAAATTGAAAAAAGCTAGATAATTTTCTTGAAGCCGGCATATTCCTGCGAGGCAAATCGAACATATAAATCCAGCTTAAAGGTACTAAATCTCTAAATGGAAAAAATCTGCTCCTTGCTTAGCTCCAAGGTTTTTTCGAATCGGTATCTTGCAGCAAACGGCTAAAATTAAACTCGACCTTTAAAATTCTAAAGGGAGTCATGTTCACTTTATAAAAGTCGGGTATGTGCTAGTGCGAAACAAAAAGAGCATGGCACTTTTTAGAGAGGAGGTAGGTGTCATCTTTGCGGATGAGGTGTCAGCAGGCCGGTGAGAAAGTTTAAATTGAAGTTTTTACTGCCCAAGTGTCCCGACACCTGATCCCCAAATAGAGTCATTTGCGGCTACCACTTCGCAGGATCGCGACAATCGTAGCCGGGTACACAAAAACCAAAAAGAATCCACCAATCATGGGTCGAAGCCGTTGACTGCCAGTCTAAAAACTCGGCTTCATTTGGGTTTTCGCGAGATTGCCAAAAATATTTAAGATCATTGGTCCAGCATTTATGGCTAGCTTCATGGATGAAGGCACTTGCAATAAAGTCGATTGACGACTTTCTGATTTTTGTAGATATATCAACCCTTTTTCGGAAGAGGGGCATTGTTACCATTTTGGGGAAGACCACAATAAAATTCCAATTTTGCTAATTTATGTATGGAATAATGCTAACGTTAATCCCGATATTATCTGAAAAGTATAATTGTTTTTTTGCATATTTTTTTTCAATTAAAAGACTAAATATAAGATTGTATTATGAGGGGAAATCAATTGAGATTATAGCTGGCGTGAAATTTATACAAGGTCGCTATATAATTATCCGTTTGTCTTGTATTCTTTAAAACTCTATTTATGAACAAAGGTTAAATTCAAAACATCGCGAACAGGCTAAACGGAGCACGAATATGAAAAAACTACTACTGGGACTCTTTATCATTAGATCAGTGTCATCATTTGCAGGGATAATTGCTTTTGAAAATGAAAAGAGCAGAGTTTCTTTATATTGCCCTGACAAAGGTCTCTTAGAGTATCTAAAAGATGGAGGGAATGCGATTTCAATTTCTCTAGGAATTGCAGGCAGCTTAGAGATTGCCTATGAGCCAAAAACATATAGGGGAAAAAGATTTTATCCAATTAAAGTCGTTCAGGCATCAGCGGGATGTTCTTATGAAAGCTTTGATAAAGTTAATCCATCAAAAAAAATGAGACTCGGCATAAGATAGTCTCTCTTTTATAAAGATCAAATTATTGTAATCTTTTATTTTTATTGAAGAAATAAGCGAGAAAAAGAATGAATACAATGGGGACTGAAAAGCAAGCCGCTAAGGGCGGTATCTTAGAGTTGATGCCGAGATTGACGATATAGGAGTTAATCAGCCAATAGGCCACAGTGAAAACGAAAACGATTAAGATATTTTTCCCAAAAACACTATTTCTTCTATTTGGATTAAAGAGTGCCAGCGACGCAATGAGGGCGAAGATGACACAAATTATTGCTGATGAAAATTTTCTATAAAGCATAACAGTGTATTCGTTGGTGTTAATGCCCACCTTTTTAAGTTTGCGGATGTAATTGTAAAGATTGCCAATACTAAGGGTAGTAATGTCTGCTTCTAATTGTTTAAAGTCCTCAGGGGTCTCATTCAGAGGAACCAATTGATTTGCAAATTTTTTGACTTCTGGAAAGCTCTTTGAGTTTAAGTATTGATAGGATACTCCGTCTATAAAATGCCATTGTCCATTTTCAAAATAAGATGATGTCGCGGAAAATTTAGCCGATAGCTTAAAGCTTTTGTCGAAAACAAAGAGCACAGGCTCTCTTAACGAATTATTTTGTTTGTCGAAGGCTTCGAAGGAGAAGAAATAATTTTTATTTTTAAACCATTGTTTCCCTGTGCCGATGGTGTTCGATTTGAGTCCTTTGCTTTGTAAATTTCTAAATTTATGTTTGCTTATACCAAGTAATACGTGGCGATTACTTTTTGCAAAGGGCTCGACATAGGCACCAACTAAAAATTGTATTAAGGCAATAAAGGCAGAGGCTTGAATAATATTAAAGATATATTTTTTGCGTGAATATCCCGATGCAAATATAGCGGTCAATTCATTCCTATTTTTTAATTTGTTAATACTAAAAAGTGAAGCAATCAAACAAGAAATGGGCAAAACTTGAATGATAAATTTAGGGAGTTCAAGTATATAATTTAACAGCACCTCATGAGGAGAGACATTCGCTCGCAGCAACCCTGAGATTAGATTTGCAACTGTTGTTAATAGTAACAGAGAGATTGAAGCGGTTACGAAAAACCGATTCCATTCCCTTATAATGAGCTTGCTGATTAAAGACATTAAGTGATTATAGTTTTTCTAACAAATTTTGAAAAGATATGTAAAAATGGCCTAAAAATGCACTTTTTCAGAAAAAGTCCTATAGATGGGTATTTTTCACAAAACAAGATGAGTTTAGGAGATATTCGGTAATAATATTCTACAAATTGCTCACCAGCTTTATTGTGGATGATGTGTGACTTCCACAATCTTAAAATTTTTGTAATTTCATGCTCCTCACCATAGCAAAAAGTGGCGATATAGCATTTTTTGGAATTGACTCTGATTTCTTTATAGGCATTTTCAAAATTTTTTGGATGATGGCATTTACTTCTTTTAATAAATTTTCTCAGCATTTCTGAATTAATATATTGATATTTAAAGCCTATTGTGAATTTTTTAAATTGATTGAGGCATCTTACAGATTCATTGGCGAGCTTGGCGTTGCGATCATAGGCCTTGGATAGATCCCAATAGACCTGACTTATGAGCAATAGTTCTGGAGCATCTTTTTTCAGGTCAAAAAGCTTCGGCGAGAGCCCTTCTTCAGTGGTCTTGTACCAGCCTGCAAGGGCACCTAGGTATTTTCTATAACAAATGACAGCGTTGACTGTTTCATCTTTTTGAGAAAATTCTTGCGCTTTTCGCAGATATCCAAGCCTTTCGGAATAACGCGCTATAATAGTGCGACTTCGTTCCTCTTCTGGTTTTAGTTGTTTTTTGATTGCCATATTCGTCTATCGGTAACCAATTTATTTAATTGAGTTTTAAAATCGATAAGATAGAGAAAAGGAAGACTCAAGAATATCTTGTCCCTCTTTCAGGGCATCTAAGTCTTTGAATACATTAGTGTTCTTTACTGCAAAGTCTATGACTAACTTAGGCTGAACCCAACCAATACCGAAGCCATTGCCTTTTTCACCTTGACCCTTATCGTTAAAGAGCCCCACTCTAAGATAAAAATCACTAAAAATTTTAAATTGTACACCTGTTCTATAGAGGAGTTTGTTGGAGAGGTTTTCTCTATAGTCGGTGCCAATATCGAACATGACAGAGATAAAGCTTTTATAGAGATATTGAAAACCAACGATACCTTTTGTGTCATCTGGGTGTGCTTGCATGGGGTCAATCGCGATAAGGCCGATAGAGAAGCTTGGTGTTATAGAATGAGTAACCCCAACAACAATTTGCGAGTAGTTATCATTGATACTCTCTCCAGTTTTAGTCACGTTTTTATCTTTAGTTTTGCGATAAGTTATGCCCATCGAGGATTTATCACCTATTGGAGCTGCCAAGGCCGCCGCAAGCCGTTCTCTGGTGTCGCCATTTTCAACTTGTTTTAAGAGACTGATTGAGCCATTGAGACTGCCCTTTGAGTCGGAAATGATAAATCCACGCATCTTTGATTCAACAATAGGAGATGTTGGGTCATCCTGGTTGGTAACATCTATCCCCGTTTGACTAATATAGACCGCTGAGTTTGTATAAAAGGCAATTGGCGCAGGGTTTAAAATAGTCGCTTCGTCCATGAGCACGCTGCCAATACCAGCTCCCGCAGTGGATTTTAGCCTTGTCGTCTCATAGTCATGCACTCTGGCATTAAGAGAAAATGAAAAAAAAATAAATAGCATGTAAAAGGAAAGGTCAGAAGATAAAAATTGTTTTAGCATATATGTCACCAACGTTTTAGGCTCAACGTATATGATAAACCTAGGAAAGTGAGAATGAAAATTAAAAAAGCCGTTATTCCAATAGCGGGGAAAGGTACACGGTTTTTACCTGCCACCAAAGAGGTAGCAAAAGAGATGATACCTATAATAAACAAGCCGATGATACACTATGCGGTGGAAGAAGCGGTTCTATCGGGAATTACAGAGATCGTATTTGTTACCTCAAAAGAAAAACAATCAATAGAAAAATACTTCCAACGCAACTATGTCTTAGAAGAATTCCTTGAGAAAAATGGTAAAGAAAAGGAATTAGCTTTGATTAAGTCAATTGGAACGATGATAGATTTTAAAACTGTCGAGCAAGAAGAACAATTAGGTCTCGGCCATGCTATTCTTTGTGCCGAAAAATTTATCGCAGAAGGTGAGTCCTTTGCAGTCATTTTAGGTGATGATTTGGTATTAAGTATGGAGCCTGTAACAAAACAGCTTGCAAAAATATCAGCAGCGAAAAATGGAGACTCTGTGATCGGTGTTATGCAAATCGAAAATTCTCAAACGTATCGCTATGGAATTGTTGATGGCGAGTTTGAAAAAGATTCCGACAAAACTTTAAAAATGAATAAAATGGTGGAAAAGCCACAACCCGCTGATGCACCTACAAATTTGGCGACACCAGGGCGTTATATTCTTAACGAAAAGATCTTTAAGTTTTTAAAAGATATCCCACGTGGCGCGGGTGGAGAATATCAGCTAACTGATGCCATTAACTTAATGGCGCAAAATGAAAGTATGTATGCGCATATTTTTCAGGGAGATCGCTTTGATACAGGAAATATCGAGGGGTATCTCAATGCAACGGTAGAATTTTCGTTAAGAAATCCTGAAACTAAAAAAATTATGGAAAATATAATTCTAGAAAAAATGAAAACTTATAATCTGGGTTAACTATGAAATTATTAGCGATAATAATAATATTTTTTATGGGGAATTTATTTGCAGCAATTCCGACTGTTGAAGGCCTTTTTAGAAATGGTAACAATAAAGACTTAAGTGGTAATTTTGTTGTTTTAAAATTTAATATAACTGAAGTACCAACTGAAGACGCTATCAACAAAGTTAATATGAATGGCGCGGGGAAGCAAAATGGCTTGGCTGATGCATTATTATCGAAGATATACCCTGTAAAATATTGTAAATTTATCTTTTCTCTAGAAACAGAAGGAAAGTTTCAATTATTACAAGTTGTTTATAGTAAGAGTAATATGAATAATGACTCGCTAGTTAGTGTTAATTATATCCCAGATCTTAATAATTCAATTGTTAATGATAGTGGTATGGAGCGCAGGCTACTCTATTCATTGCTGATGATGTTCTCGTTAAATGAATCGAGTGGTATCGCTAGTATATTAAAGTCTCATAACCAAAACTTTATTGACAATAAAAGCTTATTAAATATTGATAAAAAAAACCTACTCGAAAAGTATAAAGAATATTTATTAGCAATCAAGAAAGATAAAGATAGCATGGTCAATATAAAATCCCCCCTATCATCTGACGAACCTATTGAAAAAGCTAAGATATCAAAAATATTGAATAGTGGGATGTATTCAAAAGCTCCAGAAGTAAAATTAATAAGAGAAAACAAAATTTTCTACTGGGAAGTCGCCTATGAAAACTTCAATGCTTTGTTTGAGCATCAGTCTCATCGCTTAAATAAAATAAATATGGTGGTAAAAGAAGGTACTATAAGTGGTCTCTTTGGTGACTTCATTCTGTTCGATGGGATTCATGAATTGCCAAAAACAGTTATTTTAAAAGATACCCAAGAAAAGAAATTTAAAATAAGAATACTCTCTCTTAGAGAGTTTACTAATAAGGGTAAGCTCTTAGCGATACGAGCAACTAAATATTTTGAAAAATTAAATGCTAGTAAGAATAAATTAGTAGTGTTTCCGTCAGATAGGTTTTTTTATTAAAATGCAAACTAACTATGTCTCAATAGCGGTCAACACACCCTTTAATTCCTCAATTTTAACTTATAAGGAAGGCGGCGAAGAATTATATGTGGGGCAATTGGTCTCTGTGCCTCTAGGTAAAAGAACTGTAAATGGGTGTGTGATAAAAATTAATCTTGAGGATACCGAATTACCGAAAAATCTTAATAAAGATGATCTTAGGGAAGTAAAGTCTATTTTAACTGAAGATCTATTTTTACCTACTTCACTCCTTGGTTTATATAAATGGGTTGCCGATTATTATCACT
>Ga0316206_1000906_pt1 | contig 31904 bp, 30 predicted proteins | sample 6monthpyrite_MG_FD_204942 | JGI IMG/M metagenome (GOLD analysis project Ga0316206, IMG submission 204942) | Microbial mat bacterial communities from mineral coupon in-situ incubated in ocean water Damariscotta River, Maine, United States -... | ecosystem: Environmental > Aquatic > Marine >... | reverse complement strand
TTGGTCCTGGTTTACGTCTGTTGTTTGCTGAAAATGCAAATAAAGGCCGTATCAAGTCTTTAACTGGTGCTGGTGTTAAATTCAGCGCTTGTAAGAATACAATTAAAAACATGGGCAAAAAACTGGGTCATCCACCTGCTTTAAATCCAGCTGCAACTCAAGTGAGTGCGGGTGTGGTGCAAATTGTTGACCTGATGAATAAAGGTTATAAATTAATTAAGCCTTAATATATTTAGTATATTAATACTATCTAATATATAAAAATAGAACCTTTTAGGGGAATATCGTGATTAATAAAAATATTTTTACAAAAACGCTGTCAGCGGCAGCGGTAGTGGCAGGTTTGTCTGCTATTCAGGTAGCGGAAGCTGCTAACTGGTTAATGTTGCAAGGTACTGAAAAGCCGGGTGCGGCAGGTCGTGCAAAAGTTTGGGGTTTTGTTCAAGCTCAATACCAAACTGACAGTAGTGATGCCAATGCTGGTGGTGGTTATGTGCCACCAAAACTGATTGGTCCAAACCTGAATTCACAGTCTCAGTTTAATGTGAATCGTGCGCGTCTTGGTGTTCGTGGTATTGGTATGCCGTTAGATTCTTCTGTTAACTACTTCTTGTTAGCGGAGTTTGGTAACAATGGTATTACAGGTAATGATGGTGATGCTGCTGTATCAGATGCTAGTATCACAATTAATACTGATGCGACTCGCATTCGAATGGGTCTCTTCAAGACTCCAGGGCCTGAAGAAGCATTACAAGCGATTCATGTGTTTGATTACATTAATTTTACAAGTGTCAGTAATCAGTTAATGTTAGAGCGCTTTGCTACTAGTAGTGACACTAATAGCACGCCACAAGCAACACCTAATGCTGGTATGAATCGTCACAGTCGCCCTGTTGGGGCATTCCGTGATACTGGTGTTCAGTTCTTTGATAGCTTTAAGTCTGGAAAGTGGGATCATTCATACGCAGTGATGTTTGGTAACGGAAATGGCTTAAGTAATGGCGATAATGATGACAACAGAGACACATATGTCTATTGGTCATCTGAATTAGCTATGGGTGGTAAAGGGCCACGTGCGCAAGGTTTAAAATTCTTCGCATGGAATCAGTCTGGTACCCGTACTAATCCTGCTGATAAAACACAGGAACAGGATCGTACACGTCAAGGTGTAGGTGTTAAATATCTGAAAAAACCATTCCGTGCTACGTTTGAGTATATGTCTGGTGAGGGTATGATCTTCCAGGGGCAGCATCGTCCTGGTCATACGTTTAATGATGAAGAAGCATCTGGTTATTACCTTGATTTCGGTTACTACATTCCAAAATCTAAGTGGGAAGTTGATCTGCGTGTAGATTCATATACTCGTGGTGAAAATCATCCAACTTCTGGTGCTGATGATGAGTCAACATTTGATACGACTACTGTAGCTTTACAGTACCATATCAATAAAAAGACACGTATGACTGTTGAAGTTTCAAATCGTACTTTTGAGTCTGATACTACTGCGACTAACAATAACCTGGAAGGTGTTGGTCAGCGTACTGCAATTCAGTTAACTCATATTTTCTAATCTGAGTTAATAGAAGTGTTTTGGAGAATACAGATCAGGGATGATCAAAAATTAAACAATTAGACCAGCGGCTGGTAAAGCCATTTTGCATGGTCTATATAACAATAACGTCCTGCAGGATGTATGGTCAAATAAACTGGACTGTTTTGGAATGAATAGTCCCTTTGCGGCATGAACCTATGTCAAACCCCACTCTGGTTTCAGAGTGGGGTTTTTTTATGCCTATGATATATATAGAAGAACATAAAAAAAGGCGCCGTAAGCGCCTTTTAAAATCCGTTAAGCTGATGTGGCTTATCAGGAGTTATGCTTCTTTATCGTGCTCAATCAGGGCATAAGCTGAGTGGTTATGAATAGACTCAAAGTTTTCTGATTCCAGAACATAAGCCAGAATACGATCATCAGCATTCAGGGAGGCCGCGATATCACGCACCATGTCTTCAACGAATTTTGGATTGTCATAAGCGCGTTCAGTGACCATCTTCTCGTCAGGACGCTTTAACAGGCCGTAAAGTTCACATGATGCCTGTTTTTCTACCATGTCGATAATATCTTCAATCCAGACGAAACCATTTGTGCGGACATTAACAGTCACGTGTGAGCGCTGATTATGAGCACCATAATCAGAAATCTTCTTAGAGCATGGACATAAGCTGGTAACCGGTACGACCACTTTTACATTAATGGTATTGACGTCTTTAATGCGTGTACCAATAAAGGTGACTTCGTAGTCCAGTAAACTTTGTACTTCAGATACCGGTGCAGTTTTATTGACGAAGTACGGAAACGTCATTTCGATATGTGCTTCTTCGGCATCCAGTCTTTCAGTGGTTTCTGAAAGCATTTCTTTAAATGACTGAACGGTGATTTCACGTTCATGTCCGTTCAGTATTTCTACAAAACGTGACATGTGAGTGCCTTTAAAATTATGAGGCAGGTTCACGTACATGTTGAAATTAGCAACTGTGTGCTGAATCTGGCCAGAGCGATCTTTAACCTGAGCAGGGTGACGGATATCTTTGATTCCGACTTTATTGATGGCAATATGACGTTTATCGGCAGAGTTTTGTACGTCAGGGATATCGTTTGCTGAAATGCTCATGTTTATTACTCTTCGCTATATCGCACGCAGGCACGTTCGGTTTCCCATAACGTGACTGAGCTGACAGTGATGCTATCACTGTTTAGTTGTTTGGAAATTTCCCGATACAAATAAGCAGCTATATTTTCTGCCGTTGGGTTAATTTCAGTAAAAGGTTTCAGTTCATTCAGGTAGCGGTGATCAAGACGGTCGCCGACTTCGCGAGCAATCTTTTTCATCTGTTTAAAATCAACGCCCATACCCACTTCATCGAGTTTGGTAGCAATGGCTTCAAGTTCCACTTTCCAATTGTGACCATGCATGCGGCTGCAGGCACCCGGGTAGTCCCGCAGGGTGTGTGCTGATGCAAATTCAGTAATCACTTTTAAAGTGTAACGAGCGCTCATTGTCGATTAATACCTGAGTAAAACAGTAGGATAATACTTGAATTTGACGATCTATGCCACCTACTCATAGGTGAAATGATGGTCTGGCCTCAAGAACGAGGCGCAGATTTTACACTAACCGTTGCTGGAGTGCGATTTTATGGAGGTAATTATGCCTTCTTTATCCAGTCCGCAGCTAGAAAGTAATGTTGAGGTGTCTCCATGATCAATGAAATGATCAGGTAAACCCAGATTTCTCACCGGTATAGACAGGTTTTGTTGGGCGATATATTCATTAACGGCAGATCCTGCACCACCCAGTCGGGCATTTTCTTCAATCGTGACCAGAAGTTCGTGACTGGAAGCGAGTTCGGTAATTATTGCCTCATCCAGTGGTTTAACAAAACGCATATCAATTACAGTAGCGTTTAACTCTTCTGCTGCTTCAAGCGCTGGTTGCAGCATGCTACCAAAAGCTAAAATGGCAATTTTCTGGCCGGATTTGCAAAGTCTGGCTTTACCAATTTCTATGGCTTCCATGTCGTCTGTAATCGTTGCTGAAGACCCTGTTCCTCTCGGGTAGCGAACGGCAGCGGGCCCTTCATGTTGATAGCCGGTGTATAGCATTTGTCGGCATTCGTTTTCATCGCTAGGCGCCATGATCAGCATATTTGGTATGCAGCGCATAAAACTCAAATCAAAACTGCCGGCATGTGTGGCACCATCAGCACCGACTAAGCCACCGCGGTCAATAGCAAATAAAACATCGAGATTTTGAATCGCAACGTCATGGATTAGCTGGTCATAGGCACGTTGTAAAAAGGTCGAATAGATTGCGACGACAGGCTTCAGTCCTTCACAGGCTAATCCTGCTGCAAGGGTTACCGCATGTTGTTCTGCAATGCCAACATCGATGTATCGTTCCGGGAATTTCTTAGAAAATTCAACCAGACCCGAACCTTCACACATAGCAGGTGTAATGCCTACCAGTTTGTCATCAGCATGTGCCATATCGCATAGCCAGTCACTGAAGATCTGGGTATATGTTTTGGAAGATGGTGAGGTGTTTAATTTGCTACCGGTGGCCGGATCAAAGGCGGTAACACCGTGGAACTTGCCTGGATCTTCTTCGGCAGGTGCAAAGCCTTTGCCTTTTTGGGTGACCACGTGAAGTAGTTTAGGGCCCTCAATCTTTTTAAGATTACTGAGCATGGTCAGTAAGGTCGGGATATCGTGTCCATCGACAGGGCCGAAATATTGAAAGCCAAGTTCTTCAAAAAGAGTACCGGGTACAACCATGCCTTTGACATGTTCTTCAGCGCGTTTAGCTAATTCCCAAACTGATGGCATTGATGACATCACTTTCTTACTGCTTTCGCGCATGCTCGAATAAAGCTTGCCGGAGAGTAATTTTGCCAGATGTTTAGATAATGCGCCGACATTAGGTGATATCGACATATCGTTATCGTTGAGGATAACTAACATATCTGCCTTGGTATCACCGGCATGATTGAGTGCTTCAAAAGCCATACCAGCTGTCATCGCGCCGTCGCCAATCACGGCCACCGTTTTACGTGGATCGCCTTTTAATGCGGAGGCAATACTCATACCAGCAGCAGCACTGATTGAGGTACTGGAGTGACCAACGCCAAAGGTATCGTATTCACTTTCCGTTCTTTTGGGGAAGCCAGATAAACCTTTGTATTGGCGCATGGTCGACATGGCTTCACGTCGGCCAGTCAACATCTTATGAGGATAAGTCTGATGACCTACATCCCAGATTAACCGGTCTTCAGGCGTGTTGTAGATGTAGTGTAAGGCGATGGTTAGTTCTACAGTACCAAGACCGGCGGATAAATGACCGCCTGTGTTAGCAACGCTGTGTAGCAAGTATTCACGCAACTGCTTGGCTAATTCTGGCAGCTGCTTTATATCCAGCTGGCGAAGTTCGGCCGGGCTGTTGATGGTTTTTAGCAGCTGATAATTGTCTGATGATTCTGGCATTTTAATTCCTGCGCTCAACAATATAGGCTGACAAGTCCCTCAGCGTATCAGCGCGGGTATCAAAACCCTGCAAGCACTCCAGTGCTTTCTGATGTAGTTGCATGGCATATTGTTGCGATTCTTCCAGACCCATTAATTCAGGAAAAGTCGGTTTGTTTTGTTCGATATCAGAGCCTTGCGGTTTACCAAGTGTTTCGGTGTCACTAATGACATCCAGAATGTCATCCTGTACCTGAAAGGCCAGACCAATGAGTTGTGAATACTGGTCTAGCTTTTGTAGTATTTCAGGGTCACATTCTTTGCTGTTTAATGCGCCCATGATGACACTGGCTCTAATCAACGCACCCGTTTTAAGACTGTGCATGGATTCTAATTCTTGCAGATTCAACTTCTTGCCGACAGAATTCAAATCAATAGCCTGTCCACCCGCCATGCCAACAGAACCGCTGGCGATAGTTAATTCACGGATTAGTTTGAGACGTGTATCTGAGTCGGCATTCATTGCCTGATCTTCACAGATGATTTCAAAAGCCAGTGCCTGCAGAGCATCGCCAGCGAGGATAGCAGTAGCGTCATCAAAGGCTTTATGACAGGTTGGTCGGCCGCGGCGTAAATCGTCGTCGTCCATTGCAGGCAGGTCATCATGAATTAATGAGTAGGCGTGAATGATTTCTAATGCTGCGGCAATACCGTCAAGCTGCGATGGATCAAGACCAACAGTTTGTCCTGCCGCATATACCAGTATTGGACGAACACGCTTTCCACCACCGCCAATAACGGCATAGCGCATCGCGTCATGTAAATGTGTTGGTGTAATGTCTGCAGACGGCAGCCATTTATCCAGCGCAATGTCTACTCGCTTACGGTAAGTTTCTGCGGTCTGTTTAAAATCGTTTTCAAGCGGTTGTTTAGCGACTGACATGTTTATTCTGTATCAAAATCTTTGCTGAGTAATTCGCCATTTTTTTCGATGAGTTGTTCAACTTTTTGTTCGGCTTTTTGTAATGATTGCTGACAGCTAGAGGCAAGGGCAATGCCTTTTTCAAACTGTTTTAATGATTCTTCCAGGCTCAGTTCGCCGTCTTCCATCGTCTCGACCAGCTGCTCAAGTTCTGTCAGCGCTTCTTCAAAATTTGGTGTTGCTTTGCGAGCCAATGTTCTTACTCCGAAAAATCTGTTTTGCATGCCATCGGGCATCTGAAATGCGGTATTAAGGGCGCTACGGTAGCGCTTCTGCTCTGAGGGGTCAACCTTGCATTATTTATTGAGGAATATAGTGTCTCTATTGCATCATTCTTGCTGACAAAATGACAATAATTCATCAATCCGGCTAACGCCGATGATTTCCATTTGATGAAGCGGGTCGCCCTTCGGGTATTCTGATTTCTTGGGCTTATTGGCCATCGGTATGATCGCTCGCTTAAAGCCGTGTTTGGCTGCTTCCCGTAGTCTTTCTAGTCCGTTGGGTACGGGTCGAATTTCACCTGCAAGACCAATTTCACCAAAAGTGATGATGTCGTTTGATATTGCTTTGTCTCTGAAGCTGGATAAGGCGGAGAGAATCAGGGCGGTGTCTGCCGCAGTTTCGGTAACTCTGACACCACCGACGACATTAACAAACACATCCTGATCATGCAGCGGAATGCCTGCATGGCGGTGTAAAACAGCTAGAAGCATGGCAAGTCGGTTTTGTTCCAGCCCTAAGGTGACTCGTCGTGGGTTGCCTAAGTGACTTTCATCCACCAGCGACTGTACTTCTACCAGCAATGGACGACTGCCTTCTCTGGTGACCATAATGATGCTACCGGGCACAGGCTTGTCGTGCCGGGAGAGAAAAATCGCCGATGGGTTACTGACAGGCTTCAAGCCTTCTTCAGTCATCGCAAAGACACCGAGTTCATTGACGGCACCAAAGCGATTTTTTACAGCGCGAACCAGACGATAACGTTCGCCCTGTTCACCGTCAAAATAAAGCACGGTATCAACCATGTGCTCAAGCACACGAGGGCCTGCTAATGTGCCTTCTTTGGTGACATGGCCAACGATAAATAACGCAGTATTAGTCTGTTTGGCATATCGCACTAGTTGGGCAGCACTTTCCCTGATTTGCGAAACACCACCTGGGGCTGATGTTAGTTGTTCAGTGTAAATCGTTTGTATTGAATCGATCACCATTAACTGAGGTTTGGCAGATTGCGCGTGATTCAGAATGCTTTCAACACAGGTTTCAGTTAATAACTGAATATTGTCGGCTTCTATATTGAGTCGCTTAGCGCGCATAGCAACTTGTTGTAGTGATTCTTCACCGGTGACATAAAGCGCATTCATTTTTGAGCTCAATGCCGCCACGGTTTGCAAGAGGATGGTCGATTTACCAATACCGGGTGCACCACCAATCAATACGACTGAGCCAGCCACCAGACCACCACCTAAGACTCGATCCAGCTCTCCAATTTGTGTTTGGGTACGTGTTTCATGGCTATCATCAACCTCGCTCATTTTTTTGATGCGGGATTGACCAGCATAGCCTTCAAAGCGACTGCCTTTTGCCGGGCTGGTTTGGGTCTGGACTATGCCTTCTTCTAAGGTGTTCCATTGGCCACAATCAGAACACTGGCCAGCCCATTTGGAATGTGTGCAACCGCAGTTTGCGCAGGTGTATAAGGTTTTAGCTTTGGCCATTTTTATTCATCATTTTGTGTCTCAGCCGAGTCAGTTATTTCTGGTAACTGAATGCGGACTGATTTAACCGCGTTATTGCTGGTTTTAGTGATCTCAATCGGAATGTCGTTGATTTTAAGGCTGGTGCCGGGTTCTGGAATAATCTCCAGTCGCTCCAGTATTAATCCATTCAAGGTTTTTGGGCCGTTAACAGGCAGGTTAAGATTCAGTTCCTGATTGATTTCGCGGATATGAGTACTTGCATCGATCAGGTAACAGCCATCGTCCTGTTTTTGTACAAACGGGTTATTGGTGTCGGAGCCTGTCGTAAATTCGCCAACAATTTCTTCCAGTATATCTTCCAGTGTGACCAGGCCCTGAATATCACCGTATTCATCCACCACCATGGCAGTTCTTCTTTTGGCGGACTGAAACTTTAACAGTTGCTGGTTGAGTGAGGTGCTTTCAGGAATAAAGTAGGGTTCAGAAATAAGCGCGGTGAACGTTTCGTGGCTTAATTCATTATCGGCAATCAGGGCAATGGCTCTGCGCAGATGTAAAATGCCGATTGTATTGTCGATAGATTCATTGAAAACCGGCAAGCGGGTTCGATGGCTTTGTGTCAGTTGCTGTTTGATGGTGTTGATGTCGTCATTAATGTCGATGCCGGTGATTTCGTTTCTTGGCACCATGATGTCTTCTACCGTGATGGTTTCAAGATTAAGTATGCCAAGTAACATGTCCTGATGCTGTTGTGGAACTTGTTGATCATTTTCGTTTAAAGCAGCGCGCAGTTCTTCCGTCGAGAGGCTGTGATCTCTGATTTCTGCCGGGTTGACACCAACCATTCTCAGCATGCTGTTTGCAAGCATGTTTACAAACCACACTAAGGGATAAAGTATCGTTAATAAAACGGTATAGACGTAGGCTGCCGGGTAGGCGATGCGCTCAGGATGCAAAGCCGCCAGTGTTTTTGGGGCGACTTCTGCAAATACCAGGATGACAAATGTTAATGCGCCGGTGGCGATCGCCAGACCGGCTTCACCAAAATAACGAAGTGCCAGTACAGTGGCGATGGCTGAGGCGGCTATGTTGACAAAATTATTTCCAAGCAGAATTACTCCAAGTAACCTGTCCGGGCGACGCAGTAATTTGAGCGTTAGTTTTGCACCACGGTCACCTTCATCGGCTTTATGTCTCAGGCGATAACGATTAAGACTCATTAACCCTGTCTCAGAGCTGGAGAATAAAGCGGAAAGAATGATTAAAATAACGAGAATAACCAGCAGTGTGCTGGAAGTGATATCAGTCATAATATAAGGATCTGTTCAAGGATAGGAAACTTAGTTCACTAAAAATTCTAGAACGAATTTGCTGCCGATATAAGCCAGCATTAAACAAACAAAACCGCCAATGGTCCAGCGTACGGCTGTGCGACCACGCCAGCCCAAAAACCAGTGTCCCAGTAGTAAGCCGGCGAATAAACCCCAGGCTAAAATTGAAAGAATGGTTTTATGAACAAGGTGTTGCTCAAACAGGTTTTCCAGAAAAACAAAACCGCTGGTTAATGCAGCGCTTAGCAAAATGAATCCAACCAGAATAATTTCAAACAGTAATTTTTCCATTTCCTGTAAAGGTGGTAATAAGCGAACAATACCTCCGGTCTGATGATTATGGAGGTGCTTGTTTTGAATCGAAAGGAAAACAGCGTGAAGCGCGGCAAGTGCCATAAAACTATAAGCAATAATGGAAATGAAAACGTGGATGCGTAAACCGATCGGGCTATCCAGAGGCAGCAGGTGCATCGACGGGAACATCCATGCTAGCAGCAGGCTGGATGCGCTCACTGGCAGTATTAGCATCAGCATGAGATCAAGCGGTCTTAGCATAAATGCAATTAAAGTTAAGACGCTGAGAATGGCTGAGCTGACGGATAAAATATTAAACAGGCTGAGATTAAAACCGGCAACCGTGAAAATCATATTGCTCAAAATCACACTGTGAAAAATAATCGCCAGACTACTAAGGACCAGAATGTTTTTCTTGGCCTGATTTGAAGCAGGATCTTTTAAACGACGAGCAATTAAGCCGGTCGCTATTAGATAAAATGTAATCGTCAGTAAAACTGCGTAAAAAGATGTCATAGTAATGATAGGCCCATATCAGAGCTGTTTTTTCCTTTTTTTAGACAGAATTCTCATAAATTTCTGTACTTTATGTTGTGTTGATCAGCAATAATGGCTATATCATAACGTATGCTGTAAAAATGGTAAGCGTTGCCATATTAGCATTCAAAAGACACGATAAGAATATAATAAACATAAACCAGTGGAGCAACAATGCGAATCCGCGTTTTAGGCAGTAGTGGAGGCATAGGAAAAGGTCACAAAACCACATCTTTTTTAGTGGATGAGGATATTTTGTTTGATGCCGGTACAGGGGTAGGAGAGCTCACTCTGGAAGAAATGCAAAAGATTCGTTATGTATTTTTAACTCATTCGCATCTTGATCATATCTGTCATTTATCTTTCTTACTGGATACTTTATTTAATCATTTAACACAGCCAATTCAGGTATACGCACAGCAGGACACCATTGATACAATTAAAAAACATGTATTTAACTGGTCGGTCTGGCCTGATTTTAGTGTCTTGCCAGATGAAAAAAATCCGGTTGTAAAATTCCATGCGATGGAAGCGGGTGAGCAAAAAAGCTTTGATGGCAGAACTATCTCAATGCTGGCAGCAAATCATACCGTACCAGCCGTTGCTTTAACGGCTACATCAAATGGTAAAAGTTTTGCTTTTAGTGGAGATACCACAACCAATGATTCTGTCTGGGATGGCTTAAACAGGCTGGATGATCTTCAGTTATTATTTGTGGAGGCGGCATTTCCAGATGATCAAATCGAACTGTGCCGTTTAGCAAAGCATTTTTGTCCGTCACTGTTGGCTGATGATTTGAAAAAATTAAAGCACAAGCCGCAGATCTGTATTAGTCATACAATGCCGACGGATGAAGAAATCATTATGCAGCAGTGTAAAGCGGCTATTCCTGATAGAGAGCTGGACTTGTTATCTGCGGATCAAATCTTTGAGTTGTAGAATATTTACAAACTAACAGAAAGGTTGTTCACACTATATAGTGTCGCTCGGTGTTCAAATCCGTTAAAATACCAATAACTACTATCGGTAACTCCATTTAAGGTTTTTTCATGTTCGATAATCTAAGCGATCGTATGCTGACGACGGTTAAGCGACTGCGTGGTCAGGGACGTTTAACAGAAGACAATATAAAAGAAACATTGCGTGATGTTCGTATGGCGTTGCTTGAAGCTGATGTTGCTTTGCCGGTGGTTAAAGATTTCGTCAATAAAGTTAAAGAAACGGCGCTTGGTCAGGATGTTATAAATAGTCTGTCTCCTGGTGAAGCTTTTGTAAAAATTGTTAATGATGAATTAGTGGAGCTGATGGGCTCGGCTAATGAAAGTCTGAATTTGGCAGCTCAGCCACCGGCTGTCATCATGATGGCGGGTCTGCAGGGTGCTGGTAAAACCACGACTGTGGCCAAACTTGCCAAATTACTAAAAGAACGTGAAAACAAAAAGGTCATGGTGGTCTCCTGTGACGTATATCGCCCGGCCGCTATTGACCAGCTGCAAACCCTGGCAACACAAGTTGGTGTTGAGTTTTTCCCAAGTACGGGTGAGCAAAAGCCAGTTGATATAGCAAATAACGCACTATCGGCGGCTAAGAAGCAATTCATGGATGTGCTGATTGTAGATACCGCAGGCCGTCTGCATATTGATGATGAAATGATGGGTGAGATCAAGCAGCTAAATGCTGCGATCAATCCGGTAGAAACCCTGTTTGTGGTTGATAGCATGACCGGTCAGGATGCTGCCAATACGGCGAAAGCGTTCCACGAAGCCTTACCGCTGACTGGTGTGGTACTGACTAAAACGGATGGTGATGCCCGAGGTGGTGCGGCTTTATCAATTCGCCAGATTACTGGTAAACCAATTAAATTCCTTGGTGCTGGTGAAAAAATTGATGCATTAGAGCCATTTCATCCCGATCGTGTGGCTTCACGAATTCTGGGTATGGGCGATATTCTCAGTCTGGTTGAAGAAGCGCATCGCAAGGTTGATGTTAAAAAAGCCGAAAAAATGGCGAAGAAGTTCAAGAAAGGCAAAGGCTTCGATTTTAATGACCTGAAAGAACAGATGCAGCAAATGGAAAACATGGGTGGTCTGGGTGGTTTAATGGATAAATTACCGGGCATGCCGAATATGGAACAGATCAAAGGTCAGGTTGATGATCGTCAGGTCAAGCGCATGATTGCAATTATTAACTCCATGACCCCTAAAGAAAGAAGCTTTCCTGCTATTATCAAAGGCTCACGCAAGAAAAGAATCGCTAATGGGGCTGGTGTGCAGGTGCAGGAAGTAAATAAAGTGCTGAAACAGCAACTGCAAATGAGCAAAATGATGAAGAAAATGGCCAAAGGCGGCATGGCGAAGATGATGCGCGCTATGCAAGGCAAGATGCCGATGGGCGGTGGTCCGATGGGTGGTATGTAGGTCTAAAACTTACCATCAGATAAGTATTTACTAATATTTTCACTACAATAATGAAAATTTTGGTAAAAATAGTGGTTTCAGAGTGAATTAATATTTCACTTTTGCTCAAAATCACGTAAAATGCCGCGTTTACTCGATCCCGGACCAGAAACTTTAGGTCCAATCAATGAATAAGTTGAGAATTTACTAATGGTAACGATTCGTTTATCAAGAGGCGGAGCTAAAAAGCGTCCGTTTTATCAAGTAGTTGTAACTGACTCACGTAATGCGCGTGATGCTGGTAGTTATATAGAGCGTATTGGTTTCTTCAATCCACGTGCTCGTGGTGGTGAAGAACGTTTACGTTTAGATCTTGATCGTGTTGCACACTGGGTTTCTAAAGGTGCAGCTAAGTCAGATCGCGTTGCTAGCCTGGTTAAAGAAGCTCAGAAATCTGCAGCTTAAGTTACGTTTGAGACTGGAACTGGTCGCTAACTGATATGCAAAGTGGCGAACTAGCAGCTGATATCAGTGCAGATAACATGCTGATTCTGGGAAAGGTCTCAGGGGTTTATGGTGTAAAAGGTTGGGTTAAACTCTTTTCTTTCACTGAGCCTCGCGAAGGCATACTTGATTATAAAAACTGTTTCCTGAAACGGCCTGGTGCAAAATCCGGAGAACAGTGGCAACCTCTGCAAATAACGCAGGGGCGTAAGCAAGGCAAAGGTGTCGTCGCAAAAGTTGATGGTTGTGATGATCGTGATCAGGCAATGTTACTGATTGGATCAGAAATAGCGATTAACAAAGATCAGCTGGCTGAACTGGCTGAGAATGAATATTACTGGAAAGATTTGATTGGTATGGCTGTCATCAATCAGGATGATGTTGATCTGGGAAAGGTCACTAATCTGATGGAAACAGGTGCCAATGATGTACTGATAGTAGAAGGTGATCGTGAAAGACTGATCCCGTTTACTCAGGGCATGGCGGTTCTTGAAGTGAATCTTGATGAGAAGCTGATCAGGGTTGACTGGGATCCAGAATTTTAGGTCATTCATCATGAGATTTGCCAAAATCAGATTTGATGTAGTGACATTGTTTCCGGAGTTGGTGAGTAGTTTAACCGCTTCGGGAGTCATCGGTAGAGCCGCAGGGCAAGATTTAATTAATCTGACTTGCTGGAACCCGAGAGATTACACAACCGATCGTCATCAAACGGTTGATGATCGTTCCTACGGCGGAGGCCCGGGAATGGTGATGAAAGTTGAGCCATTAAGAGACGCGGTTCACGACATCAAAAAGCAAACAGCGTTTAATGCTGATACCGGCAAGGTTATTTATTTAAGCCCGCAAGGTAAACAGTTTAATCAGGCTGCTGCTAAAGAGCTGGCGAGTTGTTCGCAGTTAATATTTATTGCAGGTCGATACGAAGGTATCGATGAGCGTTTCATCGAAACAGAAGTCGATGAAGAGTGGTCGCTAGGCGATTATGTGTTAAGTGGTGGTGAGCTGCCGGCAATGGTGATGATAGATGCTATTGCTCGTATGATTCCAGGTGTACTGGGGGATAACGAATCGGCAGAGCAGGATTCATTTATGAATCAGTTGCTAGATCACCCGCATTACACAAGGCCTGAAATGATTGATGGTTTGAAAGTACCAACGGTGTTAACCGGCGGTGATCATCAAAAAATCGAACAATGGCGACGACAGCAGTCTTTAGGTCGTACCTGGTTACGCAGACCGGACTTGCTAAATGATTTATCGCTGAGTGATGCTGATCAACAATTACTAGATCAGTTTATTGCGGAGCATAGCGGGAATTAGCTGAAAAGCGATTCCAATGAATTTTAAATTTAACAGGCTGACGAAGCCACGTTATCTGGAGTTAAGGCAATGGCCAATATTATCGATCAACTCGATGCAGAACAAATGAGCAAAGAGATCCCGGCATTTGCAGCTGGTGATACTGTAGTTGTTAAAGTTCGCATCAAAGAAGGTGAGCGTGAGCGTTTACAGGCATTTGAAGGTGTTTGTATTTCGATTCGTAACCGTGGTTTGAATTCTGCATTCACTGTTCGCAAGATTTCACATGGCGAAGGTGTTGAGCGTGTTTTCCAGACTTATAGCCCAACAATTGCTGACATCGAAGTTAAGCGTCGCGGTAAAGTTCGTCAGGCTAAGCTGTACTACCTGCGTGGTCTTACTGGTAAGGCGGCACGTATTAAGGAAAAACTGGCGTAAGTCATTTTTTCACAGATATCTTATCGGCCTCTTTATAGAATTGGCGACGAGTATCTGCATAGTGTTGTCAAAGCTTATAAAAAACGGATACAGGTTGTTTAACTTGTATCCGTTTTTTTTGGTATTTATTTTCTTTTTTTTTCCGGTTTCTCAATCGGTTCAAGCCAGTGAAGTGTCTTCAGCGCTTAATACTGAATCAAATTCAGCAGTTTCTACGAAAGTAGATTCGCCAGACTTTTCAAAATTAAGTTTTTCGACGCCAGAATTATCAGTCAGATTAATTGATCAGTATCAGCCAGCGTTTGAAACTAATTCAGAACAATGGATGAGCTGGGAAAAGAAACGGCTTCAGCTTTTATCTGAAGTTAGTGACTGGTTATTTATCGTTACAAGGATTGATCAGTATCTGAATAAGTTGTCTGATGCTGAGCGACCATGGTTTAGTCTGTTAAAAGCCAAGGCTCAACTGAAAATATCTCAGTCAGATAAAGTCAGGCAAGATGTGCGTCAATTATTGTGGTCGGGCATCAAATTATCGACAGAACAAATTGCACTTGCCAGACGCTTAATAATCAGAAGTTACTTAGTTGAAAACAAACCGCATGATGCGCAGCGCGCAATGCTGAGGTATCGGCAGGACTATGGGGAGTCTGGTGTAGACTGGAAGATATTGCAGGCAAAAGTTCTGTTAGCAACGCATCGTTATAATGATGCAGTCAATCTTCTGAGCAAAGAAACAGATACTTCTGTTATTGTTTTAAAAAAGCTGACCCGACTCAAAGCAGGTCTTGATGCCGGTCAATATGTCTATAAGAAAGCTATAGAGCAGGCAACAGAAAATACGCCGACAATAAATCAGAATACCAGAAGACAATACTGGATTCTGGCGTATATAGCAGCGGGTATGAATAAGGATGAAAAAGCAGAAATTGAAGCTTTAGAACAAGTGTTGATGACGGGTGTAGAGGATGCGGATCGGGATCTTTTGCCTGTTAGTGCCGACTTATTGTGGCAACACTACCAGACATATGCTTCAGCTATAGGAAATAAATTACATCTATTATTAGGTGATGATCAGGCCTGGTTTCAGGCGGCTTCTGATCGATTTGAAAAACAGGCACTAGAAGCTCGCAGTTTATTTGCTTTTCTGGGATTGAAAGCAGTTAATGAAAATCAGCGTAAAGTATCATACGAGCAGTTTGCGTTATCGATTAAGAAAAGCCACGCTAATGGCTTGTTTTTGATTGAGAGTTTGTTTCTGCAAAACAATCTATTTAATGCGGTGGATAATGTCCCTGTTACTGTTCGCTATATGTTACTGGATTTTTCTTTGTCTCGAGGAAAAATTAAGCGCGCAGCTAATCTGTTTAAATTCTTACCTGAACCACCTGATGGAGAAAAACGTCTGGCATGGGATATGCGAAGAGCGCGAGTCCTGGTTCTTGGTGGGCAGTATGAACAGGGGGCTGAAGTTATTCGTCAGCTATTAAACACTGAGAAACTTGATACTGAAACTATAAATCGTTTAATGCAGGTTGTTTTTGATTTTCAAAAAGTAGAGCAGCATCAGCTGGCCATAGGATTGTTTTCTGTTCTTCTTGAGAAAAATGCTGATGAGAATTTTCAGCGAGAATTAAAATTCTGGATGGCCGAATCCTATCAGGCACTTAATCAGTTTGAGAGTTCAGCACATCTTTATCTGACATCTGCATTAATGATAAAAGAAAAACAATCAGATCCCTGGTCGCAAACAGCAAGATACCGTGCTGCAGATGTATTGGCGCAAGCGGGTTTGATAAATGATGCACGTCTGTTGTATCAGCAGTTATTAAAAGTCACAAAAAATCAAAACCGGAAAGCAGTCATCAAACAAAAGCTTCAACAGTTATGGTTAATTGAAGGTAAAAAAACTCATGTTATCCAATAAAGATAACATGGCCGGATTTGATGCGGTTATTTCGATTCCGTTTTGCCATTTAGGTTTGAAGTTTAGTGATGGGCAACTGGTTTCAAGTGAATATCTGAAGCCAGATAGCAAAGTTTTTCAGTCGGTCAGTCCAGATGTCAGTAAATTACTTAAACAGATTCAAGGCTATATTAAAGACCCTGCTTTCTGTTTTCAGGTAGATCTGAAAACAGAGGGTACAGAATTTCAGCAAAAAATCTGGAAGAAATTAACCGAGATTCCGGCTGGTACAGTTATGACCTATGGTGATCTGGCTAAGCAGGTGTCAAGTTCTGCCCGGGCTGTAGGCAATGCCTGTCGCGCAAACCCTGTTCCTTTGATTATTCCCTGTCATCGAGTGGTTTCTGCTACTGGGATCGGTGGCTTTGCCGGTTCAACATCAGGCTATTTGGTCGATATCAAACGACAATTATTGAAGCATGAAGGCCTTGAATTCTGATTTGCAGGCCATATATAAAGATTAAATTTTTTCTGGAGATTATGTAATGAGCGTAGACGCACAAAAAGAAACCATGGAGTTTCAGGCTGAAGTACAGCAATTATTAAAATTAATGATTCATTCAATGTACTCAAACAAGGAAATATTTGTTCGTGAGTTAGTTTCTAACGCATCTGATGCATGCGATAAATTACGTTTTGAGGCGCTGGGTAAAGATGATTTATATCAGGGTGATGGCGAGCTAAAGATTCGAGTCGCTTTCGATAAAGATGCAAAAACAGTAACCATCTCTGATAACGGCATTGGTATGGACCGCGACGAGCTGATTGCCAATATCGGTACAATCGCAAATTCTGGTACTAAGAAGTTCATGGAAGCTTTGAGTTCTGAGCAGGTGAAAGATGCTGAGATGATCGGTCAATTCGGTGTTGGTTTCTATTCAAGCTTTATTGTGGCTGACAAAATTACTGTTGAAACTCGTCGTGCTGGTAGTGCAGTCGAAGATGGTCATCGCTGGGAGTCAGATGGCGAAGGTTCTTACTCAATCGAAAATATTGAAAAAGAAGGCCGCGGAACCGATATTATTTTACATCTGAGAGATGAAGATCTTGAATTTGCAGATGGTTTCCGCCTGCGTGCGATTATTCGTAAATATTCTGATCATATTTCTCTGCCGATTGTTATGCAAAAAGATGTAGCGCCAGCAGAAGAAGGTGAAGAAAAAGAAATTCCGGAAGATGAAACAGTAAACAGTGCTTCGGCTTTATGGGCACGTGCCAAGTCTGAGATCACTGAAGAAGAATATAAAGAGTTTTACAAACATATTTCACATGATTTTGAAGATCCTGCTAAGTGGATGCATAACCGTGTTGAAGGTAGTCAGGACTACACGTCATTATTGTATCTTCCTAAGAAAGCGCCTTTTGATTTGTTTGATCGGGAACAGCGTAAAGGCATCAAACTTTATGTAAAACGTGTTTTCATAATGGATGATTCCGAGCATTTAATGCCTAATTATTTGCGCTTTATTCGCGGTGTTATTGATTCTGATGATTTACCTCTTAACGTGTCACGAGAAATTCTTCAGCAAAATAAAGTCATCGATAAAATCCGTGGTGCTTCTGTTAAAAAAGTACTGGGTATGCTGGAAAAAATGGCGAAGAATGAAGCAGAAGAATATGCAGAATTCTGGACAACTTTTGGTCAGGTGATGAAAGAAGGTGTTATCGAAGATTTCACCAATAAAGATAAAATTGCCGGACTATTACGTTTTAGTTCAACTGAAACGGGCAGCGAAGAGCAAACTGTTTCTCTGGCTGATTACGTTGAGCGAATGAAGGAAGGTCAGGACAAAATTTATTACATCGTTGCTGAAAGTCATGCCGCTGCAAAAAACAGTCCGCACCTTGAATTATTAAAAAGTAAAGGGCTGGAAGTCTTGTTGTTATCGGATCGTGTTGATGAATGGCTAGTCGCTCATCTGACAGAATTCGATGGTAAACAAATGGTCTCTGTAACGCGAGGTGATCTGGATCTGGGTGATGCAGACTCGGAAGAAGAGAAGAAAGCACAGGAAAAAGCAGAAGGTGATTTCAAAGCCGTTACTGAGAAGATGAAAGAAATTCTGGGTGGTAATGTGAAAGATGTCCGCATGAGTTCGCGCTTAACGGATTCACCATCTTGCCTGATTGTTGATGACAATGATATGACGGCACAGATGCAGCAAATACTTCAGGCGGCCGGGCAACAAGTACCTGAGAGTCAGCCTATTCTTGAATTGAATCCTGACCACGTTCTGGTTACGCAATTGAAAGATCTGGTTGAAGCGGATGATTTTTCAGAATGGTCACATGTTTTGTTTGATCAGGCTGCTTTAACCGGCGGGGCAACTATTAAAGATACGGCTGAGTTCATTAAACGAATTAATAAATTACTAACTAAATAGTTATTGTTTATTGATAAAAAAGACCGCTTTTTAGCGGTCTTTTTTTGGTAAAGATTTATAAGCTAGTTTATAAAAATCTATAAGCTGATACTTATATATAGAAATACCACGGCTGATAATGTTGCCGCTAACGCCTCTATCTTTGTTATCTGACGTTAATTGTTTGTATTTTTGTGATGTTTGGTTAAACTTTGTATCAAAATTACATGGCAGTTATCTGTTTCGGGGGAATCTCTTGTTAAAACAAGTCAATTTTATAGTGCGTTATTTTTCAGTGCCTTTTTTATTATTCGTTGTTTTGAGTAGCTGGACGTTAGTTGTGAAAGCTGAGAGTCAGGTTACGGTAAAGCCTGGTCAGTCATTAATTAAAATTATGCGGCAAGTTTACCCTGATCAGCGCAGTCGCTGGCCGGTTTTGATGCGTGAGATTGTGCAGTCTAATCCGGCATCATTTGAAAATGGTGACCCGCGAACACTTAAAGTGGGTTCAATTTTATCTTTGCCTGAAAAGTCTTCTGCCAAATCTAAAGTTATAAAAAGATCGAGAGCTGCAACGGTTAAGAGTGTTGTAGGCTCTGTTACCTTATTTGATGATAAGAAGAAAACTGCAGAGCTTAAACAGGGGAGTCAGGTTTATGTTGGTGATCAGATATTAACGTCTGATTCAGGAATGGCAACATTAAGTTTTGTTGATGGCGCATCACTTGAATTGCGTTGTAATAGTTTGCTGACCGTCGATGAATATAAAATGCGTACCAGAGGAAGTCAGAGCACCTTGTCCCTGTTAAAGGGAAGTCTTAGTACACGTACAGGTCGTATTGGTAAGCGTGGACATGATAAATACGAATTAAAAACACCTGTTGGAAATGTGACCACTACCCAAGCTGAATATGGTATACGAGTGCATCAGTCACAGGCGTGTGAAAAACAGGCAGATGTGGAAACTGATGGGCTTTACGTGGATGTGCTTAATGGAAAAGTGTTGCTCTCTAACGATGCGGGAGAATTCAAAGTTACATCTGGTAACGCTGCATTGTCTTCACAGAAATCCGTGGTACCAGTAGAAACGGCGGCTTTTTCTGGAATGGTTTTTGGCGATAAATATATCGCTAAACCGGTTGTGGTGAAGTCAAAACCTGTTACAAGAGTTGTTGAAGAAGTCGGCGAAGAAGAACCGTTGAAAGAAGATAATGGTGTACCATATTGGTGGATGATTGCAGCGGCTGTTATTTTGGGTGTAACTTTTTAAAATTGAAAGTTTGATCGTATAATTAGCCGGAACTCTTCTTCCTCTAAGGCGAGAGTGCCGGTGTATTTGTTTTTTTGCTGAATCAGTCCGATGCCAAAGTTTAATGCTTGTTTATTATTTTTGCTTAAACCCCATTTTTTGGTAATCAAAATTTGTTGTTGAACAATTTCACTGGTCTTGTCATGCAGTTCTATTGAATATTCAAGTTCACTATTATTGATCCAGCTCCAGTTGCCTTTGATGTTATTGAAATGATTCCGCCGCACGGCGAAGTAAAACACATCCTGAATTTTCCTGTGTTCATGGATCTTCCCGCCAATACGTAAGCTCCAGCTTAATGCTTTGTTTTCAAAATCGAGATCACCTTTAATTTTCCATTCCAGTTCATACCACTTGTCATTAATCAATTCGTTATTAAATATGTGTTGATCACCGTGACTAAATAAATAGCCCATGTAACCTTTGTTTTTGCTTTTTTTCTCTTCGTCGTCTTTCGTGTACTGCACCACACTACCAAAAAATAAAGACAGCGCGTATGGTTCTTCGAATCCTGCAGTCAAAGCCTGTATCAGGTTAAGATTTTCTATTTCCGTATCGTTATAAAATGTTTCATGGTTCTTTTTGATATACGTACCTAAAACAGGTAGAGGATTAACGCTAAATTCGATCAGCATATATTGAGGCAGGGCGGCATTTCTAATGAGTTTTTTATATATGTTTTCTTCTTTATCATCTTCAATAGTAGGAATTTGTTCATTATCAAAGTTTACATACCAGCTAATGTTGCTGTAGTAAGGGTCGAGCTCATATTCGAACTGAATAACCGTTTCACCAATACTTTCATCTGTCTCTGCAGAGACAGATGCTATTGAGATTAAGACCGTTAGCAGGCATATTAGTAATGTTTTTATTGGTGTTAGAAATGTCATCAAATGTCGGAATTAGAAAAACTTAGAATTGATAAATGGTTATGGGCGGCACGTTTTTATAAAACACGTTCTATTGCCTCGGATGCGGTTAATGGAGGTAAGGTACACCTCAATAATGACCGAGTCAAAGCGGCCAAGGCTGTTACGGTTGGTGACATCCTAAAAATTCGTCGTGGTAATGATGTCTGGGAAGTAAAGGTATTGAGTTTGTTTGAGAAGCGCAGACAAGCCTCACTGGCGCAAACGATGTATGAAGAGTTAGATGAAAGTATAAAGCAGCGTGAAGAAAGTACGGCTAATCGTCGGGCTATGAACGCCGGAATGTCCCCAGCTACCCATCGTCCTTCTAAAAAAGAGCGTCGACACATTATTCGTTTTAAACGTGCTAATCAGAAAAATGATCAAAAAGGTGAATAATGCCAGTTCCGGAAACGCCCTTATTGACCGCTGATATTATTATTGAGCTGGTTGAAAATGATAAAACACAGATTGTTTTGATTGAGCGTCTCAATCCTCCTTTTGGCTGGGCGATTCCCGGTGGATTTGTTGATAAAGGTGAGACTGTAGAAGCGGCTGCTGTTAGAGAAGCAAAAGAAGAAACCGGGCTTGATGTTCAGCTGACTTGTTTACTGGGATGTTATTCTGATCCTCAGAGGGATCCTCGCTTCCATACGGCCAGTCTCGTATATATTGCCAGTGCTGAAGGGCTTCCTGTGGCTGGTGACGATGCGAAAACAACACGTCTATTTGATATTGATGAAATAGACATCTGTCTGGCGTTTGATCACAAGCAAATACTTGATGATTATCTTATCTACAAAAAAACTGGAAAAATCAAAAAATTGCTCCCATAAGGTGCGAGCAGGGACCAAAATAATCACTAGATGAACTCATATAATGCGATGTCTGATGCCAAATGATATGATACGGCGACTTTAATTTTGTAATCTTCATAAACGAAATCATTATAAAAACAGCCTTATTAAGGGTTGTTGATATGTTTTTGAAGTATTAATAGCCTTAAATTTATACGGGGATAGGTTATGGAAACATTTCAGGCAGGTGCTGATGTTCTATTTATATTACTAGGCGCCATCATGGTTTTGGCCATGCATTCCGGTTTTGCTTTTTTAGAAGTGGGCACGGTCAGGCAAAAAAATCAGGTCAATGCGCTGGTGAAGATCATTGTTGATTTTGCGATTTCAACCATCGCTTATTTCTTTATCGGCTATGCAATCGCATACGGTGTCGATTTTTATGGATCAGCGGCCTCATTAACTGAGAAAAATGGCTATGAACTGGTTAAATTTTTCTTCCTGCTGACCTTCGCAGCGGCGATTCCGGCTATTATTTCTGGTGGTATCGCAGAGCGTTCGAAATTTAATCCACAGTTAGCAGCCAGCTTTATCATTGTCGGTTTTATCTATCCATTTTTTGAAGGCATGATCTGGAATGGTAACTACGGTTTTCAGGACTGGCTGAATAATATGTTTGGTGCTGAGTTCCATGACTTTGCCGGATCTGTTGTGGTTCATGCGATGGGAGGCTGGTTAGCACTTGGAGCCGTTATTCTGCTAGGTCACCGTAAAGGACGTTATGGTAAAAGTGGTGAAATATACGCACATCCGCCATCAAGCATTCCATTTCTTGCATTAGGGGCCTGGATATTAACCGTTGGCTGGTTTGGTTTTAACGTGATGTCAGCTCAGACGGTAGAAGGTGTCAGTGGTCTGGTCGCAGTTAACTCATTAATGGCAATGGTTGGCGGTATTCTGGCTGCCTTATTCTTTGGTAAGAATGACCCCGGTTTTGTACATAACGGTCCGCTTGCAGGTTTGGTCGCTGTTTGTGCAGGTTCAGACGTGATGCATCCATTAGGTGCGCTGGTAACGGGCATAATTGCTGGTGGTTTATTTGTCTACACCTTCACGCTGGCTCAAAACCGCTGGAAAATTGATGATGTGCTGGGTGTCTGGCCATTGCACGGTTTGTGTGGTGCCTGGGGTGGAATCGCGGCCGGTATCTTTGGTCTGGAAGCGTTAGGTGGTATGGGCGGCGTTAGCTTCGGCGCTCAGCTGGTTGGAACGCTTGTAGGTGTCTCAATTGCAACAGTCGGTGGTTTTGCCGTTTATGGGGTGTTGAAGAGCTTTGTTGGTATCCGACTTGATGAAGAGCAGGAATATCAGGGTGCTGATTTAAGTATCCATAAAATTGCTGCAACGCCATCAAAAGACTAACTTAATCTTTATGCATCTGGTGGGCGCCGCGGTTTATGCGTCGCTCCACTTAGGTGTTCTAATTTATACTCGCCAATCTTTATAACATTCTGTTTTTTCTGTAATTATTACATCTCAAACCGAGTCCTTTGCGGTTAATTCAGTACCTATTCATGTTAGAATGCTCAGAATTAATCTTCAGAGTCCTTTTTTTCGAATAACAATGACACAACCAACCATTATTCATCGCGCGGATCACGGTATCTCTCGCGAGCAAATTGATGATAGAGCATTAAAAGTTTTATACCGACTGCACAATGCCGGGTTTCAGGCGTTTCTGGTCGGTGGTGGTGTGCGTGATTTATTACTGGGACTGGAGCCAAAAGATTTTGATGTGGCGACCGATGCCGAACCAGAAGAAGTGCGTCGTTTATTCAGAAACTGTCGTTTAATTGGTCGTCGTTTCAGGCTTGCGCATATTCATTTTGGTCGTGAAATAATCGAAGTGGCTACCTTTCGTGGTGATCATTCTACTAAGACCCAGGAAGGTGCACTGGATGATTCAGGTCGTATCATCCGCGATAATGTTTACGGCACATTAGAGCAAGACGTCTGGCGACGAGATTTTAAAGTCAATGCACTGTATTACAACATTGCTGACTTTTCAGTGGTTGATTACACAGGCGCTATGGCTGATGTAAATGATCGTACTTTGCGTATGATTGGCGAGCCAGAAATACGCTATCGTGAAGACCCGGTGCGTATGCTGCGAGCAGTACGTTTCGCGGCGAAACTTGATTTTACTATTCATAAAGACACTGAAAGCCCTGTTTTTGATCTGGCTCCGATATTGTCAGAAATTCCATCAGCTCGTTTATTTGATGAAGCTGTGAAACTGTTTCATTCGGGCAATGCTGTTAAATGTTTTGAATTATTGCAGCATTATGGTTTGTTAGAAGTGCTTTTCCCGCAGACGCAAGCCGCATTAAATAAAGATGCTGAATATGAAGTCTTTCTGATTAAAGTTTTGCAAAATACTGACAGACGAATTATGGAAGGCAAACCGGTTAATCCCGCTTTTGTTTTCGCCGCCTTGCTCTGGTATCCCATCGTCGAACAAGCTAAATGGTTTTTAAATGATGGTTTGCCGGTTAATATTGCGATGCAAAAATCAATCGATAAAGTTTTACCAGAGCAATTACGTATAACTTCAATACCTAAAAGATTATCTATGGTGATGAAAGATATCTGGTTTTTACAGGATCGTTTAAGAAATCATACCGGTAAAAGAGCTTTCTCTGTATTTTCTCACCAGCGTTTTAGAGCAGCCTATGATTTCTTGTGTTTGCGTTCAGCGGCCGGAGAGAATGTTGCTAAGGATTGTGAATTCTGGACACATCTGCAAACACTTGAGGCGGATGAACAGAACAAATTAATGAAACCTAAAAAACGACCTCAGGGGCGTTTTAAAAAAAATAAAGACTGATGGTTCAGGCTTATATCGGTTTGGGTAGTAACCTTGATAAACCGGCAAAACAAATTAAGCAAGCTTTGCTGGATTTGGATGCGATTGAAAAAACAAGGTTGATGAATGATGCCGGTTTGTTTAAAAGCCCGCCAATGGGGCCGCAAGACCAGCCCGACTATTTGAACTCGGTGGCTTTAATTGAAACAGAGCTTGATGAAGAGTTGTTACTTGATCGATTGCAGGCGATAGAAAATCTGCATGGTCGTGTGAGAGCTCGTCACTGGGGAGAACGGACACTGGATCTGGATATTTTATTATATGGAGATAAAATAATTAACACTGAGAGATTAGTTATTCCGCATCCGGGGCTTGCCGGCAGAGAATTTGTTTTATATCCGCTGGAAAAAATTAATCCAGAACTGATTGTCCCCGGACTTGGTAAAGTGAAGGCTTTAGTTGAGGCTTGTCCGGCAAATGGCATAGAATATTTGGGAACATGCGACCAGGTGAATGAATGACAAAACGCCCTGATTTTATAGTTATTGAAGGCCCAATTGGTGTTGGAAAAACAACACTGGCTCAGCGTCTGGCTGATACTTATGGTTGTGATTTATTACTTGAAGGCGCGGATGAAAATCCGTTTCTGAGTAAGTTTTACGACAATCCTAAAAGTGCTGCCTTTCCTACACAGCTTTTCTTTTTACTGCAGCGCGCCCGGCAAATGCAGGAATTACGACAGTCAGATATGTTTAACCCGGTTCGTATTTCTGATTTCTTAATTGAAAAAGACCGTTTATTTGCAGAGCTTACATTAACGGATGATGAGCTAAACTTATATGATCAGGTTTATCAGCAATTAACGTTTGACGTACCTGAACCTGACCTGGTTATTTATTTACAGGCACCAGTGCATGTTTTGCGTGACAGAATTAGTCAGCGTGGCATTAATTATGAGCAGCAAATTGAATCGTCATATCTTGAAAGACTAACAGAAACTTATGTCAGCTTTTTTCATCATTATACGAACGCGCCATTATTAATAGTTAACACTGAAGATTGTGATTTTGTAAATAACATTAAAGATTATGACATGTTATTAGAGCAGATAAATTCAAAGCCCAGGGGCCGAAGTTATTTTAATCCAACACCTCTGGAATTGTCATGAGTGTGCATAAACCAAACTCATCAAAAGTAACAATCCGCCAGCTGCTTAAAATGAAAGCTGATGGTGAGAAAATTGTTTGTCTGACGGCTTACGATGTCAGCTTTGCAAAAGTACTGGATGATGCTGGTGTTGACGTTGTTTTAGTGGGTGACTCTTTAGGCATGGTGATGCAAGGTCTGGATAATACATTGCCGGTGACAATGAATGACATGGTCTACCATAGCCGATGTGTTGCGATTGGTTTGAGCAGAGCATTGTTGATGGTTGATATGCCATTCATGAGTCATATCTCACCGGAGATTGCGTTGCAAAACGCGGGTCGTTTGATGAAAGAATCTGGCGCTCAAATCGTCAAATTAGAAGGTGGTTCTGAGCAATGTGAAGTGGTTAGCGCACTGACCTCGAATGGTATTCCTGTCTGTGCGCATTTAGGTTTGCAGCCGCAGCGAGTACATAAGCTTGGTGGTTACAGGGTTCAGGGACGTGAGGCTGATGATGCAGAACGCATGCTCAATGAAGCCAGTATTCTCGAACAAGCCGGGGCAGATGCGTTATTGCTTGAATGTGTGCCGTCTGAGCTGGCAAAAAAAATAACCGAAGCTGTGTCAATTCCTGTCATCGGAATTGGTGCGGGGCGTGATGTTGATGGTCAGGTTCTGGTATTGCAGGATATTCTTGGTATTACGCCAGGGCGGGCGCCGAAATTCAGTCAAAATTTTATGACTGGCGCAGGCAGTATTCAGCAGGCTGTTAGTGATTTTGTTACTGCGGTAAAAACTAAAGCGTTCCCACAAGATGAACATATCTTTTAATCAGTATTATCGTCAGGTTATTCGTTGAAAGTTCTATCTTCTATCGCTGAACTGCGCCAAACGATCACGTCACTTCAACAACAAAAGAAGATCGCATTTGTGCCTACCATGGGAAACCTTCATCAGGGGCATATTGCTCTGGTGGATCGGGCTCATGAGCTAGCTGAAATTGTTGTTGTCAGTATTTTTGTTAACCCGATGCAGTTTTCAGCTGGGGAAGATTTAAGTAATTACCCGCGCACGCTAGAAGATGATATAAGCAAACTCGAAGCAGCTAATGTTGATTATCTGTTTTCGCCAGATGTTAGCGAGATTTATGCTGATGATCTGGCTCAAAGCACTCAAGTTGTGGTTCCCGGTATTTCCTCGTTATGGTGTGGCAGTTCACGGGCTGGACATTTCGAAGGTGTAACCACCATTGTTAACAAGCTTTTTAACCTGGTACGGCCTGATGTTGCAGTATTTGGTGAAAAAGACTTCCAGCAGCTCGCCATTATTAAAAAAATGGTATCTGATCTGAATATGCCTGTTGAAATTATCGGTGTGCCCACTCGAAGAGAAGCTGATGGTCTGGCGATGAGCTCAAGAAATGGTTACCTAACGGATGTCGAGCGAGAAATAGCTCCTAAATTGCGCCAAATGCTATTAAATATTCAGAAAATGCTCATATCTTCTGAAAATCCTGATTTTCAGTCAATCGTCTCACAGGAAATAAATAAGCTAAATCAAACCGGTTTTAAGACGGATTATTTGGCTATCTGCCGACAATCAGATCTACAACCGGCAGCTCCTGATGATAAGGATCTGGTGATTCTTGCTGCCGCTTATTTAGGTAAAGCTCGACTCATCGATAACCTGATTTTAGACTGACAGCTCTCTAAACCGGCTTGAATAGCGTGGTTGAATACAGGATAATTACAGATTACGTAGAAATTTCCCTGAAACGGGTTAAGAGGTTATAAATGCAGCTGACTTTATTAAAAGCCAAGCTACACCAGGCTCGAGTCACGCATTCCGAGCTGGAATATGAAGGTTCATGTGCTATTGATAGCAATTTGCTGGATACGGCTGGAATTCGAGAATATGAGCAGATCCATATTTATAATCTGGCCAATGGCGAGCGCTTTGTCACCTATGCAATTCGCGCTGAAGCCGGTAGTGGTGTGATTTCAGTAAACGGTGCCGCGGCACATAAAGCATCACCGACTGATCGTATCATTATCGCTAGCTATGCGACTCTATCAGAGCAAGAAGCGGCAGCGTTTAAACCAACACTGGTTTATTTGGATGAGAAGAATAATATTACACATACCGGTAACGCGATTCCGATTCAGGCGGCTTAGATTGTTATAAATTGTCGATTTAAGCAGTACATAAAAAAGCCCCGCTGGTAACAGCGGGGCTTTTTAGTTCCAGATTTAATGAAAAAAACTAGGTAACGATGTTTTTAACCGGTAAACGGATATCCACATGCACACTAGGTAAACTTTCATCAATTGGTGGTTCTCCGGCGGCTGTTGAGATGTCAGTACTCTCAGAACCATCCAATGTTCCATTGCCATCCGTACCGTAACGAGAAACAGTGCCAGTGGCAAAATCACTGTCATCATTTTTCGTCAGGATATCCGGGTTAGTTACACCAAACCAGCTATAGACGGTAGCTCCAACCGCTTGAGGCTCAAACTCATAGGTTGGAATATTTGCCGTATTCTGGGCATTTAAACCAGCGTCTTGATTAGGATGAGATGGTTGAGTGAATAAGCGATTCTGGCCGGGTGTGCCAAATATGCTCGTTGTACCAACAATCTTACCTAATGCACCAGGTACTCTGACTGCATCAACTAAAGTTTCAGAAGCTCCGACTGTGTAGAATTTATCTACTGTAGTAACAGGTGTTTCCTGTGGTGGTGGTGGTGTTCCATCTTCCAGTAAGTAATTCGTGTCACGTACATAAGGACGGCCACCAAACGTGTAGAAGTTTTGCGTGTTGCCGTGATCCCAGCCTTTTGAATTATTGAGGTTAGCATTACGACCAAAGTCAGTGGTGATATTGAAGATAATATTATCGGTGCTTTGCCCACCTCTACCTGCATTGATTGGTGCATCGTTTATGAATGGTGCATCAAATGAGTATTTAACGTGTTTAACAGCGGCACGAACAGCACTCATCAGTGTTTGCATGCGGGCTTCATATGACATCATTGCTGAGTTGTGATCATCCCAGCCGCCAAGACCTGGACTACCCACCATAATGAATTTTGTATCAACATTATGTAGTGCCAGAGTGACAGCTGCTTTTAATAAATCACCAAAACGATTTTGCTGAGGATAAACCAGACGGTTTGCTTCTCCAGGAATGCCATTAATTCTGGGGTCAGTGTCAACATCCAGAATAACGGTTCCATCAAAGGCTAAATAGCGTTCTTCCTTAACAGTTGAGGTAATACCGGTTACCGGGTCGGTAGTGACTATATCAACCCAGGTATTATCCAGACCAGCACCCTGAGGAGATAAGGCTAAAGGTGCTATGTAAGCTGGGTCTTCAGGATAGGTTGCAGAATGTTGGAAATTTCTTCCAACGCCTAACACGGCTTGATCAAAAGCGTTTTTCAGTGCGGTGCTAAAATCCGGGTTACTACCATCAGGATCGCCTTCAGGTAGTAATGGTAAAGAAGTCGGGTCATCGTTGATAGTTCGAAAGTCATTAACCAGTTCAGCCAGTTTTCTGTGATTGAGGAAGCTTTCAGATACTTTTCTGTAACGCTTGCCATAATCATCAGTCAGAATATCACTGTCTGGATCACCCGGAACCGCCTTCATGCGAGCATCTACCAAACCATCTAAAGTTGATTTGTTAGGCTCAGTATCTGTGGCAGGTGTACGCTGATAAGGATTATCAAAATTAGCTGATAAGCCAACAGATTTTAGTGACAGTGGAATTTGCGTGGTTGCATTTGGATCAGGCGCAAAGATTGTTGATTCGCCTTCAAACGAAACCATTGGCATGACCAGATCTTCCAGTGCTTTACCAAATGCAGCTTCATAAGGTGTTCGGTTATTAGCAAATACACCGGCCAGAGTAGAACCAACACCCGGTGCTGAATCAATATCCAGCGTGCCTTTTTGGGTTGAGAAAATACTTGGGCGATGCGCACGTGTATTGTTCTTCTTGCGGTTACAGGTTCTGTAGATAGACATGTCACCATCAAGCAACATATCTTCCATAATAATACCACCAGCATGTGCCCAGAAAGCATTAGGTGTTATTTGACCGACATTGCCCTGAGCCAGATCGTTTGGCGTTGCATTGATCGGATCATATGCTGACAAAAAGTTCGGGTTTAATTCGGTGTATTTAGACTGCGATGCATTATTAATATCCAGAATATTGGTTAAGTTGCCAGCCAGCTCAGAAGCACCGCCATACAGGAAAATATTAATAACCTGGGGTGTTACATTTGGCACGTTTACAGTCGCTGAGTTAATGGCAGGTGCTGCCTGAGCACTGCCAAGAAAGCTTGAACTGGTAAAAATATCTGGAGCAATTGTTGTAACACCTAGTGCACCCAATGCTTTTAAAAATTGACGTCTTTTCATTGTACGCACTCCCCTAAAGTTGTCTCCAGCGTAATGGGATCTGTCGACGATTGGATTCCTTTGGTGCAATTAAAATAATATTGTTCCGGTAAGCGGCTGATGTAATCAAGCACAACCCGGGCTGTTTGAGTTTGAGTACCCATCAGTGGTGTTAAGGCAGCGATCTCATCGGCTTCAGCTCTTCTTTCCAGCATGCTGAGGAAGAGATAATCCAGAAACTCCGAATCTGTCATGGATGACACGACCGTGTTTGTAAGTAGCAGTATATTGCTATTCTCATCTTCAAGGTCAGGCTGGATTGTGTCTGGATTTTCGATCAGTCCAGTTTCGTAATCATTGTTATCTATGATCATGCCTTCACGGAAACCGCGGTGGTAGTGAGCAAAACTGAGTGTGTCTAAAGGAACACCCGCCAGACGCCCCAGTTTGTTGGTCATTGATGGCCAGTTCATATTGCCGAGGAAGGTAAAGTCGCCAGAACAGTCGCCATTGTTTCGGCTACATGATGCAGTGTTTATGAAATGGTTCGCTGGTGTTTCGTATTTCAAGCGAGCAGCCATGTTGTAATTGTTTTCTTCAAATGATTTAGCTCGTTCTGTATAGAGCAGATATTCTTTAGAAAATAAAACAGCTGCGAAAATATCCTGGAAGGTGGTTGGGTTAGCTGCAGCGATTGATTCAATCATGGCTGCACGATCAGCACCTGAGCGGTCCAACATTAACGTTTCAACCACGGTGGCAACCATACGTGGCACTGCTTCTGGTCGACCAGCCACTAATGCGTAGAATTCATCGCAAGAAGTAATGAAGGTATCAAGTACAACCACTTGTTCAGTGTTGTAATTACCGTTTGAAACTAACTGATAGATTGGTAAGCCGTCTTCACCATCAGACAGATATAAATGCTGACAAGTGATGGATGCATTAACAACATCGTTTTGTTCGTTACCATCTGGTTCTGGAACAAATAGTCCGAGATAGATTTCTATCATCTCTCGTGTGTTGTCTTCCGGTGAACGGAAACGACGCCAGTTTTGAGGAGAGTTTTCATGTGCCAGAATCATAGAGCCAATATCAGTACCAGCTTCGAGCTGATCAACCAGTCGGTTATAGACTGACAATGTATCAAGAGCACTGGTACTATCAATTTCTTCTGCAGGTGAGAATAAAATAGAGTTGGCGAGAATATAAGCAATCCAGTTATTGAACGAATCTGAACTTAAAGGAAGTTGGGTGGTGTGTGCTAAGGCGACTTCCTGAGGAGCGCCTTCAGCTAATTCACTGATGTTAAATAATGATCCAATAGATCCAAGCCGGCCTATTTTATCTTTATAATCATCGATTGATAATTCGCCGACACCGACATCATCAATCGTCGGTATTTGTGTAATCAGTTTGACTGCAATGGTATTCAGGAAGTCGCTGTCTCTAACGCTGAGGTTGCTCATACCGCCAGATAGATCAAAAAAGTCATTGACTGAAACACCTCTGAACATAGTGCCTAATAACTTATTGGCCACTCGATACTGTTGTTCCGGAGTTAACGCATCGTATTCTGCTTTTGTCAGTGGAGCGGCTTTACCGGTTACTGAACTCTGGAATAAATCATTG
>Ga0316206_1000905_pt1 | contig 32004 bp, 29 predicted proteins | sample 6monthpyrite_MG_FD_204942 | JGI IMG/M metagenome (GOLD analysis project Ga0316206, IMG submission 204942) | Microbial mat bacterial communities from mineral coupon in-situ incubated in ocean water Damariscotta River, Maine, United States -... | ecosystem: Environmental > Aquatic > Marine >... | reverse complement strand
GAATTGTTTGCCATACCCCAGTAATGATTCTGCTTTTAAAACTTCCTCTGTCATATTCATCACACTATCTGGATTCAATGAAATTGACGATATCCCCTGTTCAACTAACCAGTGCGTAATTTCTGGAAAATCTGACGGCGCCTGACCACATATACCCACATATTTTTCCTGTTGTTGGCAGGCTTTAATAGCCATAGACATTAACATCTTAACGGCATCATTTCTTTCATCGAAACCTGTTATTAAACCGGAGTCTCTGTCTACACCTAAAGTCAATTGCGTCAGGTCATTTGAGCCGATTGAAAAACCATCAAAATGCTGTAAAAACTGATCTGCTAATAATGCATTAACAGGAATTTCACACATCAAGTAAACACGAAGCCCATCCATACCCCGGCTCAAACCCTGCTGCTTCATAATTTGCAAAACTTTTGTTGCTTCATCAACACTTCTTACAAACGGTACCATCACGTGCACATTATCAAGCCCCATAACCTTACGAACTTGCAAAAGTGCTTTACATTCCATTTCAAAGCATTGACTGAACATATCCGAAGGATACCGAGATGCACCCCTGAAACCAATCATTGGATTTTCTTCCTGTGGCTCGAAAGACTGACCACCTATCAGTGATGCATATTCATTAGATTTAAAATCAGACAGTCTGACGATGACAGGTCGTGGATAAAAGGCTGCAGCAATCGTTCCGATACCTTCAGCTAAACGATCAACATAATATTTTTCGGGAGACTCATAGCCAGATATGATCTTTTTAATCTGCTGCTGCAAATCATCATCAAGTGTATCAAGTTCCAATAATGCTCTGGGATGAACTTTAATGGTGTTATTAATAATAAATTCTAATCGTGCAAGCCCAACACCCTCAACCGGTAAAAATGAAGCTTCAAAAGCACGTTCTGGATTTGCCAGATTCAACATGATATCGGTCTTCGGTTTTTTCAGATTACTGTAGTCAACCTTGTCTTCATTAAATGACAGCTCACCTTCATAGACATAACCGGTGTCACCTTCAGCACAGGAAACCGTTACCGTATTGCCAGTAGAAATTAAGCGCGTGGCATCACCACATCCAACTATCGCAGGAATACCTAATTCGCGAGCAATGATAGCCGCATGACAGGTACGGCCACCCCGGTTAGTGACGATTGCGGAAGCAATTTTCATAACCGGTTCCCAGTCAGGATCGGTAATATCAGTCACCAGCACATCACCCGGTTTCACCTGATACATGTCTGTAGCATCCAGCACAACCCGAGCATGACCACTCGCGATTTTTTTACCTACACTTTTTCCTACTGCCAATACTTCACTGCGTTCATTAAGGCTGTATCGTATTTGTTGGTTTTTTGATTCTAAAGCCTGTACAGTTTCTGGACGAGCCTGAACGATATAAAGCTGGTTATTAAAGCCATCTTTTGCCCACTCAATATCCATGGGGCGACCATAGTGCTCTTCTATTTTTACGGCGTATCTGGCCAGCTGTAAAATATCATCATCAGATAATGAAAATTTTCGACGTTCAGACGGCACAACGTTAACATTATGCGTAGAAAGACCTGCTGTATTGTCTTTTGAATAAACCATCTTCTTGGCTTTCTCACCAAGATAACGTCTCAATATTGGATGATGCCCAGAAACCAGAGTCTTTTTATAGACGTAAAACTCATCCGGATTAACTGCACCCTGCACAACATTTTCACCTAAGCCGTATGCCGAGTTAATAAACACAACGTCACGGAAACCACTCTCTGTATCCAGAGTAAACATCACGCCTGCTGATCCACGGTCCGACCGAATCATTTTTTGAACGCCAATAGATAAAGCGACATCAGAGTGAGAAAAGCCTTTATCTACACGATACGATATTGCACGATCAGTAAATAACGAGGCATAAACTCGCTTGCAGGTTAAAATGAGGTTTTCAACGCCACTAATGTTTAAATAGGTTTCCTGCTGACCAGCAAATGAAGCATCGGGTAAATCTTCTGCAGTAGCTGAGCTGCGAACAGCCACATCAGGATTTAAGCCATAACGGCTTTCCAGTTCTTGGTATGCAGCAGCAATCTCATCTTGTAGCTGAACAGGCATGGAGGCATGCAGAATCATACTACGAATTTGTTTACCCGTTTGAGTCAGGTCTTTGATATTGTGGACATCAAGCTCATCCAGTAACTGATTAATAGCCTTACTGAGATTGTTTTCGCTCAGAAAAAAATAATAAGCCTCTGAGGTTGTTGCAAACCCATAAGGTACATTAATTCCTTCTTCTGAGAGTCCAGTATACATCTCACCCAATGATGCATTCTTTCCACCTACGATAGGCACATCATTTATACCGACTTCTGCAAATGTCTTTATGTATTTCATCAGCTTTCCTGGCTTATGCCTTCTATCTGGCCTGTAGAACTTTATAAAGTAACTATACTCAAACTTTAAGTGATCTATCATTTAAATATATCAACTATATTTGAAATAACCACCATTGAAGAATAATCAATGAATAATAATGATTTTTTAACCTCCCCAAACATTAGATGGTATCAATTATTAAGATATCAGATCCCCTTAACCATGTTAATTTTACTGGGACTTCTGGCAAGTATAATTGTATTTACATTAACATCTGTTAATGCCCGCAAACATGATTACGCCATTTTGAACCTCGCCAGCCAGTTAAGAATAATTTCAACCAGCCTGTTAACTCAAAGCAAGCAGTATCAGGAAAATGCGCCTCGCGATTACCCAACCTATTATCGCGATTTAAAAATGTATGCGAAAACTTTGAACGATCAGGTAATGGCCTATGACAAAATAATTCAGGGCTTAAAAGAAAGAAAACTCGGCGTCGAATTGACCGGACTGGACTCAGAACTGACATGCAACTGGGACAAACAATCAATCAGCCAGCTTGATCTCACTGCTGAAGAATGGTTTAACTTCAAAACAGGCCTGGAAATAGCAATGGGAAATAACAAGCATGAACCAAAACTGGAACATGCTGCTACTTTTATTCTGAACAATGCAAAATCATTAAAAAACTCAACAGACCTGTTAGCAACCGCATTCAGACAAATGATGCAAATAAAACTCGACACTTTAATCTTAACCATAAAAATATTACTATCAATCTCAGTTATTATATCGGCAGGTCTTATTGCACAATTTTATTTCAGAGTGCAAAAACCATTACAAAGCAGTCTAAAAGGACTCGATCAGATTAGTAATGGTATTCTCGAATACAGAATAAAGCCAACTACAAATAATGAACTCAGTATACTGGCTAAAGCCATTAATGAAATGGCCTCTTCATTGAATGCTATTTTCAGGCTAACCTCTCAGGTCAATGATGCCGATACAGTTGATGACACACTGCAAACTGTCTTTAAAGAGTTTAATACTATCTCCCCAATAAACTGGACAGGTATTTTCAGTGTTAATGCTACCAGAAGCAAAATAAAACTCGATCGACTCTTTAGTGATTTTGAAAGTCACCTGCAAGAGGGTCAAGAGTTTGATTTCAATGGGTCTTTCATGTCTGAAATGATAGACCGGGGAAAAATCAAAATAATTAATGATTTATCTTCCATAAAAGAACAGCTCCCTGACTCTGCCATCGTAAAGTTACACAAACTTGATAAACTAAATTCCGTATTGTTATTACCTTTAACAACATCTTTCAAAGATGATAGCGTTATCGTTTTTGCTTCACATCACCTTAATGCTTATGACAAAGAAAAAAGCGGACTGATACGCTTTATCGGTAATCAGCTGACCCATAGCTTCGAAAAAAATGTGGTGATGGAAAACCTGGTTATCTCAGCAGTCGAAGGTCTTGCAAAACTGGCTGAAAGCAGAGACCCCGAAACCGGTGATCATTTATTAAGAATGAGCATCTATTCATCCATCATTGCACAACAATTAAAAACTAACAGCCCTTATGCTGATCAGATAGATAATCGATATGTCAGAGACATCCTTCGCTTCTCACCAATGCACGATATAGGAAAAGTAGGCATCGAAGACAGTATTTTATTAAAACCCGGGAAATTAACGAATGAAGAAAGAACCAGTATGCAAATGCACCCGGTTATTGGCGGCGATGTGTTAAGACGTTGTGAATCACAAATGAACCTGGTTGGTCATAGTATTTTTAAAATTGGTATCGAGATAGCTGATGCACATCATGAGAAATTTGATGGCAGCGGCTATCCCAATCAACTATCTGGCACCGATATCCCCTTAGCAGCCAGAATTGTTGCGCTTGCCGACGTGTTTGATGCATTAACATCAAAGCGGCCCTACAAAGAAGCCTGGCCAGTTGAAAAAGCACTGGACTTACTCGAACAGGAATCCGGAAAACACTTTGACCCTGTCATTATTCAGGCTTTTAATGATGCGTCGACTGAGATTATGGCAACCTACGAAAAACACAAACACGTTTAGTCGTTAATAGAGAAAAACCTAAGACTATTCTTATAAGTATTTTCAGCAATTACCTCATAAGATAAATTATAGCTGTCGGCAACAACCTGACAAATATGAGGAAGATAAACAGGCTCGTTTCGGTTGGATTTAGGTTTTGGTCTAATATCTCTGGGCATCAAATACGGTGCGTCGGTTTCAATCATCAAACGTTCCAGTGGAATATCACTTAACATTGACTTTAATTCCTTCCCTCTCCTTTCATCGCATACCCAGCCTGTGATACCAATGAACAAGCCCATTTCTAAATAGCTATCTAATTCATTTTTATTCCCAGTAAAGCAATGAGCAACTGCTGCTGGAATTTTTTCATTATACTGTGCCAGAATTGATACAAAGTCTTCATGCGCATCTCTTTGATGCAAAAATACAGGCCGCTGTTTTTCTACAGCCAGTTTCAACTGTTCTTCAAAACAATATCGCTGTGCTTCAGGTGTAGAAAAATTACGATTGTAATCAAGCCCACACTCTCCCACAGCAACAACAGATTTTTTATCCAGTAACATCGAAAGCTGTTCAAAAGAATCATTATCAAATTCTTTTGCATTATGAGGATGAATACCAGCAGTAGAGTAAAGCACACCATCATAGTTAAGCGTGAGATCCAGCGCCAGCTGAGACTCATTAATATTGGTACCAGTGACAACCATTTTAATAACACCAGAATCCTGCGCTTTTCTAATAACTTCATCCAGATCCTTTTTAAAACGGCCAGATGTTAGATTTACACCAATATCAACCAACAACACATTCTCCACAAATATATTTGAAAAACTAAAAACGGATAGAAATAAACGCTATAATTCTCACACATCTCAAAATACAGAAACTATCAATCATGTTGACCGCCCTTACCGTTTATTGCACAGACAATGACAAACAGCTCCATGCAAAAGCGTTTGCTGAAAAGAACGACTTTAATTTCTCTGATAATTTAGAAATAACTACCCCATTATATCTTAACTTTGACAACGACCTACCCGCTTTAACAGAAACAGATAACCAGTCTTATGTGACGACTGATTTTACAAGCGGTGGACTGGCACACAGACTCCAGTTCGGTGGCGGCAAAGGTCAGACAATTGCTAAAGCAATAGGAATAACCAGTAAAAACAAACCACATATACTTGATGCGACAGCCGGTCTGGGTAGAGACTCTCTGATACTTGCTAATCTGGGATGTAAAATGAGCCTGGTAGAAAAATCGCCAGTCTTATATGAAATGCTAATTCAGGCACAATTAAATGCCAGCGATAATACTTTGTTCAAGCAGGCTACAGAAGAAGGGTTTTCTATCTATCAGGGTGATGCCACCAGTTTTATGAAAAAAAGAATTATTCCTGAATGTGACGTAGTTTATCTTGACCCTATGTACCCGGAAAAGAAAAAATCTGCACTTGTAAAGAAAGACATGCAAATTTTACAAAAGCTACTTGGCCACTCAACAGAAGATGAAATTACAGACTTACTTGAAGCTGCATTAAAATTTGCTAAACAACGTGTCGTCGTAAAAAGGCCGAAAGGATCAGATGCGATTAGTGGACTAAAGCCGACTATGTCTCTTAATTCAAAAAAAACACGGTATGATGTATATGTCATTAAGGCGATGAATTTAGATTCAGCTTGAGATTAATTCTAACTTAAGGAATTTATGGTTTTTATCAAAAAATAAACGGAAACGTCCATGAATTCCGTCCGCCGTTATAAATGGCTGCAATGCATTCGCAGGGAACTGGATTCTGCGTCCATCCTCTGCTTTCACTAAAATATTTTTTGCACTTCCACGATAATATTGCAAATAAGTATCAGGGCTCATGCTTATCGAAAACACAACACCCTGCATTACTTTTGATCAGGCAGTTTTACCAGCCCCACACAACACCTTCTAACAACATATTCAATTCATTGTATTCCGTCTCTTTGGAGACAATAAACTGCTTAGATTTTTTGCTAAAACGTTTAAACAGCGACGATGCTCCCTTAGCACCCTTTTCAGTCGTTAAAGATGCAACAATCTGCTCTCTCAACTGAGCAGGTATTTTCTTACTTGCCGTAATCGTCTGGTTAGGCATGCGGATACTTTTCCAGATAATTTTGTACTGAGCACGCACATCATCCGGTAATTTATTTTTAAAGAAACCATCTCGCATAACAGCTGCAACACACTTACCAGATTTGAGTTTATTAAACACCCCTTTCATGCCACCTTTTGTCTCTACAAATAATGGTTGTCTGACAGGGTTTTTAAACTGGCGAAGCATTGAGATTGTTGCAAGATTAGGTGATGCCAGACCACAGATTTTTTTAGCAATTAAATCCTGAATATTATTTAAACCAGAATCTTTTTTAGTAATGATAAAGAAGCCTAAATGACCTTTTAATCTAACCAGCGGAACATGCTGAATATGTGTCATTCTCCAGGAAGCAAACTGAGGACCGTCAAATATAAGATCGTAATCACCGCGACGCATTTTCATTGAATATGAGAGCCAGTCTCTGGGGTGTTTATAAGTGACCTTTTCACCAAGCATTACACTCAATGACTCAGCAATAGGGCCATATATATTTTGACCGATATCAGGTTTTTCTCTGGGAGGAGCAGAGAAGATTAACTCTGCTTTTAAGACAAGTGGTTGCATTAAAAAAAGCAACCCGAGCAACATCGTAATTTTCTGTTTCATATAATACCCCTACCTTCATTTCGCCAAGTTTAATGGTGCATTATTATATTTATCCATACTTATTGTTTTGTGCACCTACACTGATCATAGTAGTAAACCTGAAATGTTTCAAATTTGTAAATTTGATTCGTCATTAACCATACAATAATCATTGTATTTGTGATTTTTTATAGGGGTTTTTTAGCGACTATTACGGGTATGTACTTAGCTTTAGTCCCTAAAGTTTTTAAATTGTAACGGCAAGTCAATACCGTCTTTTTTCAGCATAGCCATAACCTGCTGCAAATCGTCTCTTTTTTTGCCCGTCACTCTGACCTGTTCACCCTGAATAGCAGCCTGCACTTTAATTTTTGATTGTTTAATTATTTTGACAATTTTACGTGCATTATCGGTATCAATCCCAGCCTGCACATTAGCAGCCTGATAAGCTCGTTTTCCGCGCTCATCTATATCACCCAAATCCAGACATCTTAGGTCAAGACCACGCTTAGACATTTTACTGAACAAAATTTCATGCATCTGTCGAATCTGAAACTTACTTTCTGCCTCCAGGTTCAAAGTGTTCTCAGTCTGTTTAACGCTGGCATCTGTACCTTTAAAATCAAATCGTCCGGTAATTTCACGATTAGCCTGATCGACGGCGTTTTTCAGTTCATGTTGATCAACATCAGATACAATATCAAACGATGGCATTTTATTTTCCTCTTAACTTTATATTTTTATTAGCTGGACAAGATACATGAATCTATTGACGACTTCACGAACCTTTATTGCTGCTGGTGCCATTGGTGGCCTCTTAAGTGTTGGCTTCGGCGCTTTTGGGGCACATGCCATTAAAAATAGCATCTCACCCGAATTGATGACTATTTACCAGACAGCAGTCGACTATCAGTTTTTTCATTCTTTAGGCTTAATCTTGATCGGACTCATATTTCAGCAACATCAACACAAGCTGATCAAAACAGCCGGCTGGCTGATGATTATCGGCATGGTTATTTTTTCCGGCAGTTTGTATATATTAAGCCTAACCGGTATTAGATGGCTGGGGGCGGTCACACCTGTTGGGGGCACCGCTTTTATTATTGCCTGGCTTTTGTTAGCTATTGGTACAATGAAAAAGACATCATAACTTACGCTGTGTAGCGGTCAGAATACCGTGCAAAATATTCAGCTCTCTTCTGGTTGGCTGGGCCCTGTTTATAAAGATCTGTAAACGCCTCAAGACCTTTTCAGGGTTATTACTGCCAAAAAATTCAACCTCTGACATAACGTCACTCAAGTGCTGATGGTATGTCTGAATTTGAGCCGCAGTAGCAATTCTGTCATCACCCTCCGCCTTAACAACATCAGGTACTACGTCTTCCTGGGCTTTCTGATAAAGCTCATAACAGATAACCTGAATAGCAGCTGCTACATTGAGAGAACTAAAATCAGGGTTTGTTGGGATATGCACGCGTTTATGACATAAAGCCAACTCTTCATTAGTCAGACCAGTACGCTCACGCCCGAAAACGATTGCGACTTGTGACTGAGTAGAAGCAGATAACGCAGTCACAGCCATTTGTCTTGGGCTCTCAACTTCCCAGTTCATGGTTCGATCTCTGGCACTGGTACCTATCACCAGCTCACAATCCGCGATAGCTTCTTCCAGAGTAGCTGTCACCACAGCCTGATTAACAATATCGACAGCATGTGTGGCTCTCAAGCTTGATTCCGTTGATGGGAAGTCTTCGGGTGAAACCAGATATAACTGGTTTAAATCCATATTTTTCATTGCCCGGGCAGCGGCACCAATATTGCCGGGGTGAGAGGTGTTGACCATTACAATTCGGATATTTTCTAACATGTTCTATAATTATCTGAGTAAAGGGGACAATTCTGCCTGATTTGAATGAATCCCGATACAAATTTAAGCGTTTCTGTTATGCTACGCGCCGATTGAATTCAAGAGCTCTTTATCAATGAACCCGATGCTAAATATTGCCGTCCGTGCTGCACGAGACGCTGGAAAACTGATAGTCCGTTACATGGACCGTGTTGATCGTTTGCCTGTGGTTACCAAGGAAAAAAACGATTTTGTCACCGAAGTGGATCAATCTGCAGAAAAACTGATCATCAGTACACTAAAACAAGCCTTTCCGGATCATTCAATATTGGCAGAAGAAAGTGGCACATCGGGTGAAAGTGAATACCAGTGGATTATCGATCCACTTGATGGCACAACGAATTTCTTACACGGCTTCCCTCAATTTGCCGTTTCAATTGCCCTTAAACACAAAAACAAACTGACTTTAGGTGTTGTCTACGACCCTTTGAGGCAAGAGCTGTTCACCGCCAGCCTTGGTGATGGTGCCTTCATGAACAACCGCCGCATACGCGTCAGCAAGCAGCTGGGGCTTAATGGCGCTCTTATTGGTACAGGCTTCCCCTATAAAGATTTCCGTTATCTGGATGCCTACACTGAAATGTTCAAAAGCATGATCAAAAAAACCGCAGGGCTTCGTCGTCCCGGTTCTGCCGCTCTGGATCTGGCTTACTTAGCTTGTGGCCGGATAGATGGTTTCTGGGAAATTGGTCTTAACAGCTGGGATATTGCTGCAGGTGCTTTACTGGTACGTGAAGCTGGTGGAATTATCACAGACTTTTCTGCGAATGAAGATTATTTAGAAAATGGTAATGTGATTGCCGGTAACCCCAAAGTTTTTAATCAGATATTAAAAACTCTGGAGCCTCATATTCCGGAAGAACTGAAATAACCAGAACCACTGAATAATCTATGCGTTCTGCTGCGCCCACTCTTCGGGCGTGAATGCCTTAATCGTTAATGCATGCAGAGCGCCACTGGTGATTTCCTGATTAACCGTTGCATAAACCATTTTCTGTTCCTGTACCATTGTTTTACCTTCAAACTCAGCACTAACAACCGTCGCTTCAAATTTGCTGCCATCGCCAGTCACGCTAACCGTACTACCAGGCATGCCTGCTTCAATCAATGCTGTAACGTCTTCTGGAGTCATCGCTCTTTACCTATCTGTGAATGATCTTGGGTCACGGAGTCTACACGTTCACAAAATCAAGTCAAACCGCTTTCAGAAGGGTTTTTAATCATGCTGGCAGAATCAAGCTCATGAAGGCTGGGAGTAGCCAGAGAGATTCCTGATAATTTTGACTGTTTTAATATGACTTCCCTGAACGACATACGGATCTTCATTAAATCACGCACATCTTTGATGTAATAAAAGATTGTCCATTCAACAGCATAATCGCCTGTTTCTGTAACACCTATTTCCAATGGGTACTGGAACTCAATTTTTTGATCCCCCATCTCTTCACAGTTTTTATATGCCATCTCAAACATATCTTTCACACTTTTCTCAGCAGTCTCGTAAGCAATATTAAACCTTAATTGTTCTCTGAGACCTTTTGCCGAGGCAAATTTCGACAGATTATGAATTGCATACTCACGTAATTTTGAATTCTTAAGCATGATCCGGTGATTATTAACTACATTCAACAATTCCGTATGAAAAACTCTGGTCTTGTAAACAATAGCCGACATTCCGGTCATACCATCAAGCTCAACAACATCACCTTCTTCCATCATATTGCTATTTAAAATAATTAGACCACTAATAATATCCGGTGCCCAGGCACTTTGAGTAAGCGCCAGAAATACACCAATGAAACCAATAACACCACCAGCCTCAAGCAAGCTATCCAGATCAAGAATATGGATTGATGAAATAAGAACGATAATAAAAATAAAAACACCAGAAAAAATACTGAGCAATCGAGTGTTATAAGTTTCGATATGTACTACTTTATCGTCAATCTCTCGCTTTTTACCATACCGGCGGTGTACAAAAAACTGCATCAGATACTGACTCAGGTAGCCCAGATAACACATAGCTACAATATAAATAACCTTGCCGGCAGCGCCTTCATAAGGCACACCAGAAAATAATTCAAAACTATAAAAGATGAGAATGAAAAGATTTAAAACCCTGATAACACGAACTTTAAACAAAAAGTAATTATCATCAGTGGAGCCATGATAAATCAACGCCATTAGTTTTTTGGCAGATAATATCAGAAAAAGATTTACAGACAACACAACCAAATCATAGAGTTGTATCTGATTCTCAGTCATTATTGATTGTAAAGATTCAATCCATCCCATCGTTCACTACCCAGTTTTTTAATTCAGATTAACATTAATCACGGACAAAAAAAAACCATATCATGTGATATGGTTTTTTAGATCTGACACAAAATCAAGCAGACATCATTCTTTACCTAATAAGTCGTCTACATTATCCAGATCATTGATCACTCTCCAGATGCCTCCACTTGATTCAACTTTATTTCTCCAGTTTTCAATACGCGTCATGTACTCGCGAGGATCAACATTATCTGACCGTAGCTTGGTCACATTCAAAGCTGTCACCGTCACACTATTAAAGTTAATAGGGAAATCACGAATATGACCTTTAGGGATTTCTTCTTTCATATCTGAGAATACAAATATATGGCGATTACCTGCACCGGTTTCTTCCAGATAATCGATAGCCTGCAACATACCTCCACTAATATCTGTATAGGTACTACTCTTTACTTCACTCACCATTGTATTTATAGCTTGTTGAAAGGTTCGCTTTTGAGAGTTTGCAGCAGATGGTCTGTCATCAAATGTCATTTTCGCAACAATATCTTTTTCACTGAAACTACCGCTATCGATTCGGGCCACTGCAAACGAATCACCACTGGTCATCGTACCCAGTATATAATTGATAATTGCCTGAGCTTTATTTAATTCCTGCGTATAAGTACCCGACGTATCCAGTAACAACATAACAGACGTTGCGTGCGACTTAGGATCTGAACAGCCCGACATAAACGTTAACAGTGAAGCCGCAATAAGTGTGCTAATTTTTTTTATCATAATATTTCCCTAATATCCTGTATTTAGCTTGAAGCAGCAGATTCATCTTTATGATCTACTTTATGATCTACTTTATGATCTACTTTTATGATTTTCTTATTGCCGATACTCTGCTCTATTTTCAAAGGAATAAAAATAATTAAATCATAAAGATTTAATAGAATATGACCAATATTACTCGCCAAACTACCTAATTGTCTAATCAAGAAAGCCAATGACTGCAATAGAAAGACAGTAATCATTCCAATGACTGTTCTTAACGAGTGAACAAATGATTCTAATGGAATCGCTACCAGCATTAATGCAAATGGAAGAATGAAACCCATTGTCATTTGCCCTATAGTCGTTATCCAGCGAAATTCAGGCGCTTCTACCGTAATACCTGCCAGTGACTGCGTCAAAGCCTCTCTGTCTGCTGCCAGTAAATCACGCATATAAGCCAGTGAAGATTCGATGCTTGCAAAAATAAACAAGAAAATAAATGCTATCAGCGCCATATTTTTTCTCAGCTTATCATCCAGCGAACTGATAATCGGGAACAGTCGGGTAATTTGAAAGGCTTCCATTAAAAACAAGCCCAATACTATTTCAAAAAACACCAGTACCAGAGCTGCCACATCAGAAGCTCTTAATGGTCCAAGACGACTCGCACCGCCAACCATTTCTGACATAGGTAAAGCAATTAACTGAAAGTTAACGTAAGCGCCCAGTAATGCAATAATCAACACTAAACCCGATGTGAAAAATTGCGTCATTGATGAAGATGATAAAATACGCTCGGCCATATTAGTCTTGGCCATGATCTGTTCATATTTTTCAATCTGCGAATCAATTACTTTAGAACGGTCTTCAAGACCAACGATTTTCTTTTCAACACTTTCCAGCGTTTTACTTAAATTACGCCAGTAAGGCATCATGGTTTTTAACATACCATGACGCTCTTTACTCGAATGCCTGTACTCAGTGATTTCTTTTTCACTGTTGTGTTTCATGGTGGTCTGAATTTCACCTAAAATTTTAGTAACCATCGGGTCACCATTGCCTTTAATTTTACTTACGGCATCAATCGCATCGATATAGTTTTGAGGCATGGGCGGAACTTCAGCCGACTTACGATAATCATCGTCGATTTTGGTAATCTGATCTTTTAACTCTCGCTGCAGCGAAGGATAACCACTTAAATCTCTCGTAACGACATCTTCTACACGTTGAAACTCCCGTTCGATATAACGTTCAGTCTCTTGCATACCAGATGTTAATAACACTTCACGATTACGCTGGCGTAAATGTTTTTCCAATGAAGTCACTGAATGAGCCGCCATTCGCATCGCGTTACGTATTATTTGGCTAAAGCTTTTAATGGCTCGGTGTGCTGGCGTTCTGGCAAGCCACATAAAGAGAAGAATGACTAACACCCAAATGACTGCTGAAACAGCTGCCTGATCAGGCCACCAGATAGCCATAATTTCAGAGAATTCCATAGTTACCTCCATGCGCAAGCATGCTTTTTTAAATTATTATTTTTATAAACCAAAAACTGTTTCTGCCGATCCTTCGACAAATAAAACAGAGCATATTAGTTTTAACTAATTTTTTAATTGCCAATTTTATAATTGATATTGTAGTTCTTTAGAAAGAGTTAACAGGTTATAGGCTAAAAACGCCAAATAAACAATCAACATCCTATAGAGTAAACAGAGAATATTTGAATATGAATGAATTGAAGATAAAGGGTAAGGTTAAGCCGATGAGGAACGGTCAGCTCATTAATAATTAAAACTCATATCAAGTGGTCTGTGTTGTAAGTTTGCAAACTGCTCTCTTAGTTCAAGTATGTGTTGTTCCCAGTATCGTGGTTCACCAAACCAGGGAAATGCGGCAGGAAAGGCAGGGTCGTCCCAGCGTTTGGCTATCCATGCTGCATAGTGAACCAATCTCATGGTACGTAAAGACTCAATTAAACCAATTTCAGCTTTATTGAATTCATAAAATTCTTCGTAGCCTTCAATAATTTCCTGTAGCTGTAGTCGCTGCTCATCTTCTGAACCTGACAATAACATCCAGATATCCTGTACTGCGGGTCCCATTATACTGTCATCAAAATCCAGAAACTCTGGGCCCTGATCTGTCCACAGAATATTGCCAACATGACAGTCGCCATGCAAACGAATCTTATTAAATTCTGCGTGCTGATAATGCTCTAACACCAGTTCGATCAAATCATCCATTAGTGACGTATAAGCAGGCATAAGATCTGCTGGCAAAAATTGTTTTTTTAATAAGTATTCGTATGGCTCAGTTAAAAATGTTTCTGTATTGATCGTCAGCCTGTGTTTGAAATCGCTACTCGCACCGGTTGCGTGAATGCGACCAATATATCGACCAAGCTGATACAGGTGCTCGTGATCACTCAATTCTGGCGCCCTGCCTCCTTTGCGTTCATACAGAGAAAAACGATAACCGTGACTGTAAAATAAACTTTTTCCATCTGAATTTCTTAAGGGTGGAATAACAGGGATATCGTTATCAAGTAATTGCTGTGTAAAGTCATGCTCTTCCTGTATTTGTTCATCGCTCCATCGCCCCGGACGATAAAACTTTGCTATCAGAGGCAATTTATCTTCAATGCCTACCTGATAAACCCGATTCTCATAACTGTTTAATGCAAGAATTCGTAAGTCACTCAGATAACCCTGACTCTCGACAGCATCAACAATAAGGTCAGGTGTTAATGCCTGATAATCCAGTTCAAGATCTTCAGTCATAGCTAGTCTTCCAGTTCTTCCCATTGTTGATAAGCTTGCTCAAGATCAGATTCCATTTTTGCCAGGTTATCTTTATCTTCAGTCATGACGTCCGCATCGAGTTTATAATAATCAGGATCACTCATTTTTTTCTGCATATCCGCGATACCTGTTTCCAGCTTTTCAATTAATGCCGGTAGTTTTTCTAAAGCCAGTTTATCTTTATATGAAAGTTTTTTCGCTTTCTTGGGTTCAGCCGTTACATCCTGACTTTTTGATTCTGATTTCTTAGCTACCTTGTCCGATGCATTTTTACCCGACGAAATACTTCCACGTTGGCGTAACCAGTCTTCATAACCACCAACAAATTCAAATAGCTGCCCGTCGCCTTCGAGAACAATCGTGCTGGTCACTACTTTATCGATAAAGTCACGATCATGACTAACAAGTATCAATGTGCCTTTATAGTCCGAAATTAACTCTTCCAATAAATCCAGCGTTTCAAGATCCAGATCATTGGTTGGCTCATCGAGCACCATCACATTAGAAGGCTTTAAAAATAATTTGGCTAAAAGTAGTCGGTTTTTCTCACCACCCGATAACATTCGCACCGGAGAACGAGCACGATCAGGCGCAAAAAGAAAATCACCCAGATAACCGATAACATGTTTTTGTACGCCATTAATTTCAACGCTCTCACGACCCTCTGCCAGATTATCAATGACTGTTTTATCTTCTTCCAGCTGAGAACGTAACTGATCAAAATAAATAACTTGTAGATTCGTACCCAGCTTTACTTCACCGGAATCCGGTTTCAGTTCACCGAGCAACAGTTTCAGAAAAGTGGTTTTACCAACACCATTACCACCAATGACACCAACCTTGTCACCGCTTAGTAACAGGGTAGAAAAGTTATCGACAATTTTCTTATCCGGATACGAAAATGACACATCGGTCATTTCAATGACTTGTTTTCCAGAACGATCACCGCTCTGAACCTGCATTGATACGTTACCCTGCTTTTCAACACGTGCTTTGCGCTGATTACGTAATTCTTTAAGTGCTCTTACGCGTCCTTCATTACGGGTACGCCTTGCTTTAATTCCTTGACGAATCCAGACTTCTTCCTGCGCAAGTTTTTTATCAAACAGCGCATTGTGTCTTTCTTCTTCTTCGAGTGCTTCCTGTTTACGAACCAGATAAGTTTCGTAATTACCCGGCCACTCAGTTAAGGTACCACGATCCAGTTCAATAATTTTGGTTGCCAGTTTTTTCAGAAATGCGCGATCATGGGTGATAAATAATAATGAAATTCTCTGGTCGATCAGAAAATCTTCCAGCCATTTAATGGCATCGATATCCAGATGGTTTGTTGGTTCATCCAGTAATAACAGATCTGGCTCTTTTACTAACGCCGCTGCCAGCATCACCCTTCTTTTCATTCCGCCAGATAGCGACTGAAACTGCATATCAGGATCAAGCTGCATTTTAGTGATAACCGAACTGACTTTTTGTTCCAGCTTCCAGCCATCAATGGTTTCAATTTTCTGTTGCAGGCGATCCATTTGCGTCATTAAACTTTCTGTGTAATTTTCGGCCATCTGATGGCTAACATCATGATACTCAGCAACCAGCTTACCGGCTTCACCCAAGCCCAGAGCCACCACGTCAAATACACTGCCTTGCTCACTGCCTGCAGGCTCCTGTGCCAGTGAGGCCACGGTTAAATCCTGACTACGCTCGATCATGCCATCATCAGAATTCATTTGTCCTTCAATGATACGAAATAATGATGATTTACCGGCACCATTACGCCCTATCAGACAGATACGCTCACCTTTATCAACGGCAAAGTTGACCTTATCCAGCAGTTTGTGCGTGCCCATATGGAATGAAATATCGCGAAGTCTGATTAATGCCATTTTTTAAGTAACCTAAACAAAAAAGCAGGCCAAAAGCCTGCTTTAGAAAAATATCGCTATTATACACGAACTACTGGTTCAGCTGTTCCTGCTCAATCGATAAATATACCTGGTAGACATTGCGTCGATGGCCTGCTTCAAAAGCCGGTAACTTCTCAAACTCAGACCAGTCAGCTTCACCGTAGGCCTCATCAAAAGACTGTAATTCATCAACAGCCCCTGACATCACCTCACGAACCTTTGCCAGATAACGTCTGGTTAAGGTAATCGCTTTACTTGGCTCTTTCGCATGTGGACCATGACCAGGAATCAGCGCACTGACATTATCTGTCTCAAATTTGATTAAGGTTTCGAGCCAGTTTTTAGTATTTGCATTGCCCAAAAACGGTACACGTCCTTCAAAGATGATATCGCCAGAAAATAATACTTTGTCATTTTCAACATACAAGGTCATATCACCCTGCGAATGCGCAGAACCTAACAGACTCATCGTGAATGTTGTATCACCTAATGTAAACATCTCAGATTGTTTGATGATTCTGTCCGGATGCAATAAATGCGTTTTCTCATTGACCCAGGGCTCTAGTGAAAAGCGGCGCTCATCCAGCCTCTCTTCAGCAAAAGGTGAATTCATGTATTCTTCATAACCAACAGGAGCAAGGATCTCAGCACCAATTTCTTTGAACACCTGAAGACCATAAATATGATCAGCATGATAATGCCCGATCACCACTGTTTTAATTGGCATATCAGTGACTGTACGAATATTTTGAATAAACTTTTTAGCCAATGATGGTGTACCCAGTGCGTCATACACCACCACACCTTCAGAAGTCACAACAAAACCGGCATTTGAAATAAAACCTTCATTATCAGTCGCAATGCCCGGAATACCACGAACATAATAAACACGCTCACTGACTTTATGCAGCTTCATTTCAACAGTTGAATCGACATAAGCGGATAGTACGGCTTTTTCTTTTGTTAAATAATCTTTCTCAGAAGAACACGAAATGAACAATCCCGCTATCAACAACGTAATTATCGCAATATAGCCCTTATTGCATATAGGCATGATTTTCCTCATTTTGTAATCGAATAATTTCAGCATCACCCATCGGCACCATCTCTACAAAATCGTAAATATCTTGAGGTTTGAAGCCATGACCTTCTGCAGCAAGCTGACACATTTTAATTTTTAATACTTCACTATCCACCAGACTTTGAGCCCGATGCATCAAATCTTTGTATTTTTTATAATTTTTTCTGGCAAAAAATGGAATTTCACCACCATGCAAGACCAATACAATCGATGTATCAAAAGGATCAGCGCCGGTTATTTTACTTAAAAAACTGGCACGATCCAGTACACCGCTCATTGCTTTCAATGAATTTATATTAACATCATAAACAACTTTCTGAGGTTTGTAATTGTAGTGCTGAGCTTTAGACCCGCCCCAGGGAGCTTTCTCTGCAGCAAAGGCAAGTTGTGAAATAAGGATGAGTGAAAAGGAAATATAGCGGATTATTGTTTTCATTATTGGTCTCAGTAGCATTATGGATGCTACCTATGACCAGCAATCTTCGATTAAGTTGCGAGTTTATCTGCCAGTCTGCCAGAAGCCAGTCGTAAATGCAGACTGAGTAAGCGGGCAACACCACTCAATAATTTGACGCCAACTTTAGGATGACGCTCCAGAATCAGATCAAATGCCTGACGTCCCATTATGATGAGAACTGATTCTTTTGCACCCACCACTGTCGCTGAACGAGGACTCAAATCGACCATAGCCATTTCACCAATCGATTTGCCACGAGTTATTCTCGATATCACGACATCGTTTTTACCATCGATATCTTTAACAACATTGAGACTGCCTTCTGCCACAAAGCACATATAATTGCCTTTTTCACCTTCAGTGAAAACCACTTCGTCTTTTTTAATATCCCGAAGTGACAAATGTCGAGCCACCTGATTAAGCTCTTGCGTGTCAAAATCATTAAAAAAAGCCAGTTCTGAAACAAGATTAAGAATCTCATCAGTCATCGTGGCTGTGTCTTTAGTCCCCATTTAACTAACCTGCTTAATTTTTTAGTATTGATATAATTAGCAATTGCATGCCAAATTATTTAGGATATGAATTTAAGTGTATAACAAATAATAAAAATTTCCGGAATTCCTATGAACAAACCCAGTTTTTACTGGCATGACTACGAAACATTCGGTATCAGTCCTTCAAAAGACCGTCCTGTGCAATTCGCAGGTATCCGAACCGATCTTGACTTTAATATCATCGACGAACCCTTCGAAGTCTTTTGTAAACCTGCTGATGATTTTTTACCTAATCCTGAAGCTTGTCTGGTTACAGGCATCACGCCTCAGCAGGCTTTAGAAAAAGGCATTCCTGAAGCCGAGTTCGCCGCAAAAATTCATCACCAACTTTCACGGCCAGCAACCTGCACCCTTGGCTACAACAACATCCGTTTCGATGATGAAGTAACGCGCTTTATGTTCTACCGTAACTTCTTTGACCCTTACGCTCGCGAATGGCAAAACGGCAACTCGCGCTGGGATATTATTGATCTGGTTCGTATCACCTATGCGCTACGTCCCGAAGGCATTGAATGGCCAATGAATGAAGATGGTACGCCCAGTTTTAAACTAGAAAACTTAACGGCAGCCAACAACCTTAGCCATGAAGCTGCGCATGACGCACTCTCCGATGTACACGCCACCATTGCAATCGCCAAATTAATACGAGACAAACAACCACGCTTATACGATTACGTTTATAAAAACAAAAGTAAACAAGCGGTGTCTTCAATGCTGGACCTTAACAAAAAAGAACCCGTTCTCCATGCTTCAGGAATGATCCGCAGCGAATTTGGCAGCACCGCGATGGTAGTACCGCTAGCGCAGCATCCCACCAACAAAAATGGCATTATCGTTTTCGACTTAAGACAGGACCCGAGCGCACTGATCAATGAAGAACCGGAAGAAATTGCCTACCGTTTATTCAGTCCACAATCCGATTTACCTGAAGGCGTTGAACGCATATCACTGAAAACCGTGCACATCAATAAAAGCCCGGTAGTGGCACCACTAAATACTCTGAATGCAGATGCTGTTAAGCGTACAAAAATCGATATCACTCAAAGCCTAAAACATCTGGAAATGCTCCGACAAACTGAAGGACTCGAAGAAAAGATTCAGGAAGTCTTTATGGAGCAGGAATTTGAACCACATGAAGATCCTGACCTGAGTTTATACAGCGGCGGTTTTTTCTCGCCAGGTGATCGCAGTGAGATGAACCAGATTATCAAAACAAAACCAGCTGATTTAACTAAACTATCACCCTCATTTGAAGATAGCCGTCTGCCAGAAATGTTTTTCCGTTACAAAGCCAGAAACTATGCTGACCAGTTAAATATTGATGAAAAAGATGAATGGCAGGAATATCGTCGCAATAAACTCAACGACCCGGAATCAAAACAGGGAATGGGATTTGCGGAGTTCGATTATTTAATGGGTGAGATTCGACAGCGGGATAACCTTTCAGAAAGAGATAACAAAATCCTTAATGAGATTGAAAGTTATCGACTTGAGTTAGAGAGAGAGTTTTAAGGCTTAATTGTTGGGTTTTATTTTTTCTGCCCAACCCTAAACAACAGACAAAAATTTCGCCTGCCTATTTTCTCAAATAATCATCCATTACATCTACCAGATCATTTGGCATAAATGGTTTGGTCACCACTTTATCCATTCCAGCCTGATAACATAGGTTCATATCGGCTTCTGTAGCATTGGCCGTTAAAGCTACAATGGGAACATGCCGGTCTGATTCTGATTCTGATTCTCGTAAGCGGATTTGTTTCGTTGCTTCATAACCATCCATGACTGGCATACTGCAATCCATCAGTATCAGGTCATACTGATTGGTTTCGGATAATTTCACGGCTATTTCGCCATTTTCAGCCAGATCAACTTTTAACCCTAACTCTTCCAGCATTGTCATTGCGACCATCTGGTTAACTTCGTTATCTTCGACCAGTAAAACATGTCCCGAGTATTCTTTTTCAAACACATCTTTTTGTTCATCTTCAATCACACTGTACTTCGTTATAATTGATTCAGGCACCCTGTGATCTGCTGAAATCATTTCAAGCACAGACTGAAAAATATCACTTCTAACCGGCTTGTTTAAGTAGGCGCTAAAACCAGCTTCCTCAAATATTTTCGCATCACCGGGTTGTTCTGACGAAGTCATTACCAGCAAGCCTGGTTGTTCAATATTTTCATTGGCTCTGATCAGCTTCCCGAGATGCAGCCCGTCCTCTGTTTCTGTGTTGTAATCAAGAACCAGAATTTTATAAGGGTCACCGTCGATTGTGGCTTTTTGTAATTCTGTTAATACCAGTGGGATACGACTGAGGACAGTTATCCTGGCACCAAAATGCAACAGCATTTCCTGAAATACTTTTCGATTAACCGGATTATCATCAATCAGCAGTATTTTTAGATTGTGTAACGATTCATTTTTCGCAACCGGGGTCATTTCAGCCAGCTTCAACGGCAAGTTTATTTCAAAAGTTGTGCCTTTATTAACGACAGATTCTACAGAAATTTCTCCGTTCATTAGCTCAACCAGTTGCTGGCAAATAGCCAGCCCTAACCCGGTGCCTCCATAGAGACGAGTCGTCGACAAATCTGCCTGACTGAAAGGCCTGAACAGATATTTTTTTTGCTCATCACTGATTCCAACACCGCTATCTTCCACCACGATACTGACGAGCTGATTGGACTTTATTCGAATAATCAGGCTAATGGTGCCCTGTTCGGTAAATTTAATAGCATTGCCAATTACATTAAATAACAGCTGGCGAACTCTTTCCGGATCTCCCAAAAACTGACGTGGTGCGTCTGACTGATAATCAAGCATCAGTTGTACATCTGTTTTTGCAGTACGTGCCATCATCTCCAGAACATCATAAGCCAGCCATTCGAGATTAAAGCTGATGTTTTCCAGCTTTAACTTACCGGCATCAAGTTTAGAGTAATCAAGAATATCGTTGATAATTGAAAGCAGCAAATTACCCGAATTTAGTATGGTGCGTACATAATCCCCCTGTACAGCATCAAGCTCTGTTGCCCGCAACAGTTCAGCCATTCCCAGAACACCATTCATCGGTGTGCGTATTTCATGACTCATGGTTGCCAGAAATTTTGATTTTTCTTTTGATGCCTGTTCGGCAATTGCACGAGCTATATGTAATTCTTTAGCCTGTTTTGTAAGATTAATTGAATACGACCGTAACTTATCATTAGCGCTTTTAAGCTTTTCTTCATTTTCTCTTCGCTGTATTTCTGCACCAACCCACGCAGCCATCAGGCTCAGTGCATCAATATCAACAGCACTAAACGTTCTTTCCCTTGGAGCCGGACTGGAAAAATTCAGCGTGCCATATGTTTCACCATTAACTTTGACAGGAATTCCAATATACGACTCTAACCCAAAAGCGAGATAGGCAGGGTGTGAGCTCATCTCTGATTCTTTTACATGTGCATAGCCGACAGGACCATGAGCCTCCATCGTTCTTGCACAATAAGTTGATCCCAGTTCGAATTCAGCCCCCACTTCTAAACCGACTTCAGGCGGACACACCCTATGCATGACGATGTATTTGTCACTTTTAATATTTGAAAGAATACCAATATCCAGATTAAACCGTTCGCAGCCGAGTTTAAGCAGTTGTGTTACCTGAGAGGTAAAACCATTTTCTACATCAGTGGTAATGGAATATAAGCGACGTATTAACTTTTCGCTTTCGGACATTGGCATCGAGAAATCTCATTAATATTATTTTTTATTAGTATAGTCTTAATTTCCATCATCTCCATCAGGCATTATTTATTGTATGGCACAAAACCCTAATAGGAGTAAGAGAAATCTAAAACACCTTACTGCAGCTATTATGCGATGCAATTAGCTTCAACGCTTTTTGCAATAACCCCTTCCCTGGTTCCGTCCTCGGCCATGTCGATGCACCTGATGGATGTGGTAAAGGAATGACACTGATGTTTTTATCGTGCAATCTCACCGTATGTTGCTTGCCAATAACTTCGGTTAATTTTTTAAACTCAACAAAATGAGTAATCGCCAGCTTGCCCACCGGGATAATTAAGTCAGGTGCTAATAGTTTTATTTCGGTATCTAACCATTGATTACAGTTTTTAAGTTCCTGCTTTGTGGGCACACGGTCGCCAGTTTTTAAACGCACGCCATTTTTAAACTTGCCTGGAAAACAACGACACATTGCTGACATGTAAACGTTTTTTCTAAACTGTTCTTCTTCTATACCAATTTGTTGAAACCAGCCAAACAAAGTTTTGCCAGCTGTCCAGGCAAAGGGCTTATGCACTTCTATTTCTTTAAAGCCCGGTGCCTGTCCTACCAGTAATATTTTTGATACATTGACCTGCCCAAAAACAGGTGGCCCTTGCATATCCGGACATAACTGACACTGACTGAGTAATTGCTGATGTCTTAAAAGCTGATTGCTAAGTTTGCTGGAAGAATATGGCATATTTTACGTTTTTTTAATTAAGTCACTATAAAACGATATATTAACCGCCATAGTTCTGCATTAATAATTATGCTTATTGACGCAAACTTGTTACCAGTTCGGTACTCAGACGTGAGGTGAGATTAGTGATAAACAGGTATGGATGTTGTACTAGTTACCCATATCGATGACTTTTGCTGCAGCAGTGAAGGTTTGTTGCCCGGGCAGAGCATGCATCTAAAATAACGCAGATTAGAATTGAGTCAGGCAGCAGCACCCAACTCAGATATTACAGAATTATCCGCCTGTCACATCCACATGCAAACCATGCGATTCAAGATGCCCAACAATTGCAGAAGGAGTAACAAATGCTTCATCGTACTCAACCAGCATGTCATGCGGCATTTTTGAGTGATATGCCACGTTAGTTACATGACTATCCATCATTAATTCAGACTTTATTTGATTCAGATTTTTTTCGTTCAGGTTTTCATCAATATATAGATTTACAGCATGCATGATCCGAACTCCTATAACCATTATTTAATACAACAGTTATAGCGCCGATCAGAGCAGATACAAATCAAATAAATTGATCGGCTGAGATTGAAAAGAGTTATTAGCCGTTCTGATTGAACGGTTTAAGCGTTTTTATCACGTCTTTTTCTGACTGCTGACGCCAGATCATCCAGCATTTTGAGGCTATCATCCCAACCCACGCAAGCATCGGTAATACTCTGGCCATAGGTTAAACAATCATCATCAATATTCTGGCGACCTTCAACCAGATGAGATTCAATCATCGCGCCAAAGATTCGATTATCACCAGCAGATATCTGAGTAGCCAGATCATGACTGACCTCAACCTGTTTTTTATAGTCTTTATTACTATTAGCATGCGAGCAATCGACCATAATTTTAGCTGGCTCACCATTTTTCTCTAATTCTGCTGACGCTTTATTAATGCTTTCAGCATCATAATTTGGCTTGCCATTTCCACCGCGCAAAATGATATGACAATCATCATTGCCCTTGGTAGAAAAGATCGCAGAATGACCCTGCTTGGTTAAAGACATAAAGACATGCGGGCGAGATGCCGCATGAATCGCATCAATCGCGATACTCAGGCCGCCATTGGTGCCATTTTTGAAACCAACCGGACAAGAAAGACCTGACGCCAGTTCACGATGCCCCTGACTTTCAGTCGTACGCGCACCAATCGCGCCCCAACTGATCAGGTCAGCTATATATTGAGGTGAGATTAAATCAAGAAACTCGGTGGCTGTTGGCACACCCATTTCAGCCAGATCCATCAGCAGATGACGACCTAATCGTAATCCTTCATTAATTTTAAAGCTGTTGTCGAGATGAGGATCGTTAATCAAACCCTTCCAGCCAACCGTTGTACGCGGCTTCTCAAAGTAGAAGCGCATGACAATGCAGAGATCTTTCGTATATTCGCTAATTTTATCTTTTAGCAGATTGGCATATTCGCGCCCTGCTTCCGGGTCATGAATTGAGCATGGACCAATAATGACAAGCAAGCGATCATCTTCACCAGACAGAATTTTGTGAATCTGGTTACGAGTAGAAAAAATAAGCTCTGCAGCCTGATCAGAGACTGGAAACTCTTTGTGCAGCTCTTCCGGAGGAATAACTTCCTGAATGCCCGTAATACGTAAATCGTCTGTTTTATACTTCATTTGCCGTTAACTGGATATATATGCGCGAAAGCGCGCATTATATACTAAAAATTCCCAAAATATCTGCCAAATAATCCAATAATAGGCAGCACTATTGCAAATTCATTCAAGCCCTAAATGACTAAGAATTTCGAAGAGTGACTGCACCGTATGATCAGGCATTACTTGCTTATTTGACCAGCTCTCTGCATGACGGTTTATCCATACATTACGGATACCCGCCCGAGATGCACCTTCAATATCATCTATTTGATGATCACCCACATGCACAATAGCATCGGCTGTGATACCACTTATCTTCTGGAGCAATTCAAAAACAGCAGGATCTGGCTTACAAATACCAGCATCAGCAGCCGACACGGCATAATTAAAATAGTCTCCCAGCTCCGTCATATAGATATCAGCATTACCATTGGTGACGGCGGCAATTTGATAATGAGCCCTGAGTTTTTCCAGTACTGGGGCAACATCCTCATAAAAACTTACTTGCTGTCTTGCATGATAAAAAGCTTCAAAGGCCTCTTCAATCCACTCAGTAGAGTAACCAAACTCATCGGCAAGTTCATGCAAAGATTGAATTCGCAATTGAGAGATATCATGCTCCAACCCAGCAGTACGCTCTCGCAAATCTCGCCTTTTAATACGAATTTCATCAGGCGTGTAAGCATCCGTTATTCGAGGACGATTAGTTTTTAGCCACTGGTAGTACACGTTTTCAGCATGATGAATGGTTGGCATGCATGGCCAGAGCGTATCATCAAGATCAAAACAGACTAATTTGATTTTATTCATTCAGGTAATAATTAAATTTATTCGGTAACAATAAATGACTGAGCGCCTACCGTATTTTTAATATTGATCAGGGCTTTTTCTGCCTGACGACGACTTGTGTATTGACCAAACCTGACATGATACCGCAATTCATTTTTATGGTTATTTTTTTCTACAATAAAAACTCTCAGGTGCTGTGAAAGTAATTTTTCTTTTAATCGCATTGCATTCTTCTTATTTTTAAAAACAGCAACCTGAATACTTAACAGCGAATTTTGTAACTCATTTTTATTTACTATTTCAGACGAGCTATTATTCATCTCCGCAAGATGCATTTGCTTCTTTTGTTTAATATCATCTGGAAGATCAACATCCACAAACTCTCCCGGAAGTTGAACCTGGTAAGGTACAGATTCTATGCCCGACGTTTGAGACGTTTGCTTTTCAGGCAACAAAATATTTATATTTTTTTTGAGGGCATAATTAGCTGAATAGCCTGTAGCTGGCAATATAAATAAGATCAATGCTGTAATTCGTTTGCTACTTTTCATAACATACACATTATAACTACGGCTCTAATAATTGCTTAATTTGGGCTCGTAGAAAATTATTTTCATCTTCGAGAATAACGACAACATGCTCATTTTCTTTAAGCTGTCTTGTCACCCACTCTGTTTCTTTAACAAGTCGTTTTTTATCTTCAAGCTCCAATGAGAGGTCGCCAACGATATCACTCAGCTCTGAAATCCTGGTATTTTGTTTCGATAAAACTTTTGACATGCCTGCATTATCTTCATCACGATCGGCATTTAAAGCAGGATTTTCACTTCCTGATTTTACCTGTAATGCAGCATTATGCATTAGACGATTGTATTCATCTTCCATCTGCTTTAGCTGACTGGATAACTGATCTCTTTCAGAAGTCAGTAAACCCAGCATATGAGTCAGTTCTTCAGAGTTATCTTTGGCAGCAATTTTGTGTATAAACTCTATAACATTGTTGCTTTGTTCGATAATAGAAGCGGAATTGTCTTTAAAGTTACTTAAGCTTTCGATTTCTGAGAGTGGTTCATCGGGTACAGTTTCTTCCACTTCCTCAGAATCATTTGGCACTTCGTCCGTATAAACGAAATCAATATTTGAGCGGTAAATTTCCCAGAACTTAGTCACTTCACCTTTGGACTCTACCATTGCTGTATTTTCAGCCTCTAAATGTTTGAGGCGATATTGATACATATTAATAGCTTCAATATCTTCTGACTGATTTTCTGCCAGATCATCTAAATGAGCTTTAGAATCTGAAAGTTCACGATTAAGGTATTGCAGATATATTTCAAAAGGATCAACGGCTTCAACAGTATCGACAGCCACCAGTTCTTTTTTCTTTTTAGATAAGCGCCAGTGAATAAAACCAATCCAGACAAGAAGCAAGATGATTGTTTCGACAAGAAAAGCGTAACTAAAAAAGCTAATGTCCATACGATAAGATTCACTTGATGTTGTGTCAATTCATTAAATATATCAGGCAAATCCAATTTATTCACTATGAAATAGTGACAATATGACTACCAGGGAATGATCGAGCCATCAATATCGAAGAATTTTCCCGAGTCTTTTAATGACGCACGCTCAATTGTGTCAAACATTTTTACAACTGACTCCTGTGCATCAATTTCACCATTCGCCCCCCCCATGTCTGTTCTGACCCAACCAGGGTGCATTACAAGACTGGTTATGTTTTTATCTTTTAAGTCAAATGATAAACTTTTCACAACAGCGTTCAGTGCTGCTTTACTCGATCGATAAATATAACTACCACCAGAAGTATTGTCTTCCATACTTCCCATTTTACTGCTTAATGTAGCGATCTTTTTTTCAGACCCAGATTCAAGATTAGCAACAAATGCCTCTGTAACCTTCATTGGACCGATTGTATTTATCTGAAATGTTTTAAGCCAGTCAGCTTCATCTGTGTTGCCGAACTGGTGATCCATCGAACCATAGACACCTGCATTATTAATCAGCCAGTCAATCGGTGTATTTCTGAGCTCATATGCCAATGCCTGAATCTGGGCTGTCTCTGCAATATCAAGCACATGAACACTGACCTGGCCTGGCGTTAACGAAGCCACTTTTATTAAATCATCTGCATTACTGGGGTGACGACAGCAGGCATAAACTCGCCAGCCATTTTTTACAGATTGTTTTACCATCTGCAAACCAAGGCCGCGATTACTGCCGGTAATTAAAATTGTTCTGGACAAGATGTTAGCCTTCTTTATTAGATTTGGTTATTACCAGCCCGGAATAACATTAGCTGATGCTGCAGCGGGAGCATTAATAAGTTTTTTAATTTCAGCATTAGAAATTTCAAGCACATCCACTTTTCGCTGTGATGATCCATAAAGTGGAATAATACTATCAAGATGATCTCCGACGTAAACAAGAACTTTTGCACTTTCATCAAAAGCAGCCTCGCCAGAATAATTAACTACCGACACTTTATACTGTTGACTGTTTTTTACATTCTTTAAGGTAATCGTTTCAGGTCCGTAACCGTCCTGCTCATCCTGATCAAGCTTCGCTTCACCTGCTGCTCTCATGTGTCTGTAGGAAACATGAAAATCACTTCCTTGCAGATGCAAATCGAGATCTTTAGGCTCATCATTCCACTGCAGTATAAAGCGCATACTATTGCCTGATAATGACGGGCTTAATAACATGCGCTTGTTAAGCACTGTACCTGCAACAACCTTTAATTCAGTTTTAACCGTTGTATAACCCGCTTTTGAAATCATCATTGGCATATCCAGATTGCCAGCCTGTATAAACGGTGCCATTGGTAATGATACATAACCATTTAAATCGGTTTTATAAGTTAGCTTGCCCAGCTGAACTTTTACATCGTCAAGTGCTTTACAACTGACCGCATCTTTGTATGAAAGAATTAACTTATCATCAAGCTCTGAAAAGTTTTCAATATCACGGTACTCTTTTTTATCCCAGCATGCAGACTGAGCAAGTGCACTAACACCTAGTAGTAAAAACATTATAGAAAAGAATCTATTCGTGACAAAACATTTCATTTCAAAACAACCCTGTATTTATTTTAACTTCATTAATTTAGTATTTTCATGCAGAGCATGATCAACTTAAAATCTATCTGATAATTTCACTCTTTACGAATCGAGACTTTTGTTTACTACTTCATAGACATCTTTTGCCAGATTATCCAGTTCAGCAATTCTTTCCAGCTCTGCTTTCATTAACGCCTGCCGTTGACTATCAAAGCGCTGCCAGCGACCTAAAGGCAATAACAAACGAGCTGCAATCTGTGGATTTAACTCATTTAACTCTATAACCAGATCAGCAAGCAGTTGGTATCCCTTACCGCTTATATCATGAAAAACGATCGCATTAAGCTGACTAAATGCTGCATATAAAGAGCGTACTCGATTTGGATTACTAATATCAAAATCGTTATGTTCTCTAAGCGCAGCAATAGCAGCCAGACTATTATCCAATGCCGCTGTAGCCTGAACCGTGAACCACTTATCAATAACCAGTTGCTCATCTTTCCACTGTTGATAGAAATCATCAATCACAGACAGACGCTGTTCGCATTGATGGTGACAAATGGCACGAAACGCTGCCATTTGATCCGTCATATTGGTTGATTCCTTATATTGTGCTTCCGCCATATGATGATTTTCTGGCATGCACATCAAGTACGTAAGACAAACATTTTTCAGGCTACGTTGCCCCATCGCCTCAGCCGTAATCTCATACTGATCGTTTTTGTTATTCTGATAAATCGTGTTCAATTCAGTATTTAATGAAGTTGCCAGCTCAACACGTATAAACTCTCGCACTTTATGAATAGCTTCAACATCAATCACATTCATCATTTCTGCGAGATAGTCTTCAGATGGCAATGTTAACGCTCGCGCTGCCAATGCTTTATCTATAGTTGAATCATTTAAAATTTTGCGACATGCATCAACAAGACTCAATGGTGTTGTGAGCTTCACACCATTTTGATGCTGCTCAATCATGTTCAGCATGGTATTTAGAGCCAGTCTTTGCCCTGCATCCCATCTATTGAAATCGTCAGAATCGTGTGCCATTAGAAAAGCCAGGTCTTCATCGCTCTGCTGCATTTGTAATTTCACAGGTGCTGAGAAATTTCTCAATAAAGATGCGACCGGTTTTTCATCAATTTTATCAAAAACAAATGTCTGTTCTTTTTCAGTTAATAGCAGGACAGTTTCAACGACTTCATTCGCTACACCCTTTAATATCAGTGGTAGGGCAACCCCCTGGCTGTTCAACAGACCTATACGAACAGGAATAACAAAATCTTCTTTGCTTGCTTGTCCGGCTGTTGCAGGACAGCTTTGTTTGAATGTCAGCTGGTATTGTTGTTTGTCTTTATCGTAAGATTCAGTCACATCCAATACGGGCGTACCGGCTTGTGAGTACCAGCGTTTAAACTGGCTTAAATCAAAATCGTTTGCATCTTGCATCGCACTAACAAAATCATCCGTAGTTACGGCCTGACCGTCATGACGACCAAAGTACAAATCAGTACCTTTACGAAAACCTTCTGCACCCAATAAAGTATGAATCATCCGTATAACTTCTGCGCCTTTGTTATAAACAGTGACTGTATAAAAGTTATTGATTTCAACATAGGTTGATGGCTGAATGGGATGTGACATTGGCCCGGCATCTTCTGCAAACTGCCGTGTACGCAATACATTCACTTCATCAATGCGTTTAGCTGCATGTGACAACATATCACCACTAAACTGCTGATCACGAAAAACCGTTAAGCCTTCTTTTAAGGTGAGTTGGAACCAGTCACGACAGGTAACACGGTTACCCGTCCAGTTATGAAAATATTCATGACCAATAACGCCTTCGATATGCTCGTAATCAACATCCGTCGCTGTATCCTGACTTGCAAGCACAAACTTGGAATTAAAAACATTCAGGCCTTTATTTTCCATCGCGCCCATATTGAAATCATCAACCGCGACAATCATATAAATATCCAGATCATATTCACGACCAAATACTTCTTCATCCCAGCGCATCGCATTTTGTAAAGAACGCATGGCGTGATCACATTTGTCTTTATTATGATCTTCTACATAAATTTCCAGAGCAATTTCACGACCTGACATGGTTTTGAATGTGTCTTTAATACAGGCCAGATCACCTGCCACCAGTGCAAATAAATAAGCCGGCTTTTTGAATGGATCTTCCCAGGTCACCCAATGCTGATTGTTGTCTAGCTCCCCCGAATCAACAGGATTACCGTTTGATAACATCACCGGATATAAATCTTTATCAGCAACAATCGTCGTCGAATAAGTAGCCATCACATCGGGGCGATCCAGAAAATAAGTAATTTTACGGAAACCTTCTGCTTCGCATTGAGTGCAGAAGTTACCACTTGACTGATACAGGCCTTCAAGTGACGTGTTTAACTGTGGTTTAGTGAATGTTTCTACTGACAATTCAAATTCAGCAGGAACACTAGTAATAGTGAGTGATTTATCATCTGTCTGATACTGATCTGCGGTTAAGATCTGGCCATCAAGTTTAATTTCACCGAGCTGTAACTCTTCGCCGTGTAATATTAACGATGTATTGTCAGCAACATTTTCACGCCTGACAAAATTAATCGCTGAAACAACACGCGTCTGATCTTCACCCAGTTCAAAACGCAAATCGACATGATCTATCCAGTAATCTGGTTGCTGATATTCACTAAGAGAAATAGTTTTAGGGTTAGCGTTTTTCATGCTGTCTTTATTCCGGGGGACGATTAAATCAAACCCGAACTGTAGCAATAAACCACTAAAAGGATAACCCCCGAAGGGAAGAAATAAGTATTTTGTATTTTAGTAAATCAGGCAGAAATGCTGATCTATTTTCTTTACTGTGTCACCAGTAAAAATGGCGGAGCGGACGGGACTCGAACCCGCGACCCCCGGCGTGACAGGCCGGTATTCTAACCAACTGAACTACCGCTCCGTTTGGTGGGTGGTGAGGGAGTCGAACCCCCGACATTCGCCTTGTAAGGGCGACGCTCTACCAGCTGAGCTAACCACCCCGATAGAAGGTGCAGAATAATATAGATTTTCTCTAATGTTAGCAATCAAT
>Ga0316206_1000904_pt1 | contig 32066 bp, 20 predicted proteins | sample 6monthpyrite_MG_FD_204942 | JGI IMG/M metagenome (GOLD analysis project Ga0316206, IMG submission 204942) | Microbial mat bacterial communities from mineral coupon in-situ incubated in ocean water Damariscotta River, Maine, United States -... | ecosystem: Environmental > Aquatic > Marine >... | reverse complement strand
TTTCCTGGAACATTTCCTGTGCATCCGTTTTCAATACAGGAATATTAATACATAGGCGCACGCCAGAGTAATATGCAATATCGCAAAAGGAAAAGCTTTCTTAACAAACGCTGTAAATGATAGTGAAAGTTTATGCTTATGTATTATGGTGACAGCCACCAGTGTAGAAGCGCTGCCAATTGGCATCAAATTGCCGCCTGGATTTGCACCAAACACTACCGACCACCAAAGTGATGAACTTTCAGGTGTACTTCCAGCTACCAGTATTTTTGATAGCATAGCAGCCAGAGGTATGTTGTCCGTAACAGAGCTAGCTACCGCAGATGAAACCGGTAATGCACTTGTACCAAACAGACTTAAGTCATCTCCGATAATAAAATTAATGCCATTACCAATTAACTCTAAAACTTTAGCATGTTCCATTACGCTGATTACAACAAACAATGCCATAAAAAAACCAATTAAATCCCAGTTAATAGATTTATAGAATTTATCAACTTTAGATAGGGCCAGACTTAAAATCATAATCACAAGTATTATTGTGAAAATTCAGGTTATTTCGGCTGTAACCTGCGACGCAACCTCATTAACCTGATATATTGTTTGTACTAAATTTTCTTGATTAGACATATTAAAAAATATTTTCCTGCAACAGATTAAATCATTAAAAGTGCTATCTGACGTAACTCAACCGCCAGTGGATAGGCTTGACCATGCATCGCCATTTGCTGATGATCTTTTGCATTCATAACCAGTAAATCGACTTTAAGATTATTAATTTGATTTCTAAATTCAGTTAAGTGGTGACCGAAGCTGACATCTGATTTTACTTCAATGGCTGATTTTTCATTCTTTAATGTTTCGATAACCGTTGAAATATAGTTTTCAGGTTGCTTGAGCAATTCTTTCTGAAGTTTCTCTTTGGCATCATCCGTATTTATCGTCTGTATTTTCGAAATTGCATCCATGTAGTGATCAAATGTATCGATATCTTCAATATGACTCAGGTGCAAGATTCCTTTATCTTGTGTGAATCTAACTGCATAATTCACAAGCACATGATCGTTTGAAAGATGATCGGTTAATGCCATTACCACATCGCAATCCTGCATCGAATGTTCCATAGCATAACCAGCTTCAGGGTGCGGCAAAATAAATATCGCTGAATCTGTTTTTTGAATTAACACATCAAGATGTTCACCTAAACTATGCGGGTATTTCCAGGCTTTACTGTGCAAATTTCGATAGTTATATATTAAATCGGGTTTAATACGTTCAACGTGATCCAATAACTCTGAAGTCGTTGAGAAATCCTGTCCGTTTAAACTGATCCAGCTTTCTTCATTTTTTTATTTTTTTCGAAGAATTGTTTAACCTGTTTACAGTAGTTTTCATTGGCATTTATATCTAAATCTGTAACCACTAATATTGTATTGAAATTAATTTCACGACATTCATAAACATCACGAATGGCTGATCGAAATACACTTTCGAATTGATCAATATCACTCATTCTATATTCCTAATATTATAAATAACTGGCCAATAAAAATTACGATAAATATCGCAGTAAAACATAATACTAAACCTGCCTGAATTTTTTCTTCATCGTCATAAATTGCTTACTGAAAACATCCAACAACTCAGGTTCACCCGTGATAATTATATTTTCCTCATTTACATCTGATGCACTGCGTGTCCAGTTAAAACTGCCATTGATTAAAATTCTACTATCAAAAATTGAGAACTTGTGATGCATATGATACGGAGAAACATCTAATATAACTTCTACGCCCTTTTCCGACAGATAATTAATATCACTGCCCTTATCATTTACCTTATCATTATCACTTATAATTGTAACAGCAACGCCACGGTGATGAGCAACCAGAATGGCTTTAGTAATATTATTATCGGATATTGTAAACACGCAGATATCAATCGACTTTGTGGCACTATTTATTAAGTTAATTATTTTACTTCTGCAACTATTCCCGGGGCTAAAACAGGCTTCAGATGATATAACATTGTTGCGTTTTTTAGGCTGAATGGATTTAACCAGCTTATCAATCCAGTTAAGTACCTTAATGGCCTTTTCACCACCCTGCTGTATATATGGGCGACCTAACTCAAAAGCTTTATTCCTGATAAAACTAAGCTGGTCATCTTCAAGAGTCTCGGAAAAATTATTAAATATATATTTTTCTGTTTTATCCAGTTTATAATCTTGCAAACTTTTTAGAAGTATTTCTTCCAGTTCCTTTGTGTGCATAATATTGCCTTATCTGGTTTCATCCAGTTTGTGAAGAATTAAAATTATTTGCCATATTTTTCTGCTTAAACCCGTTGTTAAAGACTCAAGCTCGTTAACTGCAGAAAGTACAACTGAATCATTAAGATTTTGCGCATACAACGCTAAAATTATTCCCGTAAGGGCTGGGCGCCTCACTACAATAATCCAGATATCGGGTTAGTACAAATGTAGTCAATATTTTTACGGGTCTTTGGTTAACTGATGTATATCGATAACATGAGTTATGATACGAAGTTCATGTAATGCAGCCAATGCCGCGTCTTCTTTTTATTCTCACTTCTACCGTCGTTAAAAAGAAAATAGCAATACCCATAAAAACAATATCATTAACACCGATTCGGCCATCTGCACAGAATCCAAGAGAACAAACTTGTCAGCTTTCACATCAATTCATAAACGCGGTAATAAAGCATGAGTAACGATATCAAAATAGTTAAATATCGCCAATATGTAATAATACATTGGCTTTTTAATCAACTCAACTTTGGATTTTTCCTCATCTGCAATATTGTACAGTTCATGACATACAGAACCCATGCCTGATGATGGGAATTGTTCAATATACGATTTTTCAAGGTGCAACTGTTTTATCCGGATCAAGTATTCTTTAACTCATAACTTTATTCTACCCTGCTGCCATTTTATTTTTTATTGCGCTTATACACATGTTTCTGTCTACCTGCCAGATACCATAAGAAAGTGGAAAAACCTGCAGGCCGGCTCTAGAAAAAAGATAATAGGTATTAAGCTCAAGAAAATCTTCATGTTCTCCTGGAAAACCAATTAAATCAATTGCCAGACTTTTATTATTAAGAGTACATAATATATCTACATTTCTTCCGGCAACAGGATAAGCCTTTCTAGTTTCAACTCCATGCCGATGTAAATCATTACATACTTCATTTTGAAAGCTGTCAAATACCTCACTCACAGGATAATAATCTTCAGCAAAATTTTCCAGTGATTGCATGTACTGCCTGAATAAGTTTTTAGTAGGTAATAACGCTGGATCTACTGAGATAAAAATATATTTACGTTGACGAGCACGGGTAATTGCCACATTAAACATATCTTCTTTATTTAGATAGGCTGCAGCGCGTCTTGATTCATCATCAATAGAGAGCGACATCAACATGTAATCTTTTTCATCTCCCTGAAAACCATACGGAGTGGCGACTCGGATTGCATGCTTCTCAATATCACCAATTGATACCTCGCTATTTAGTAGCTTTTGCAAATAATTCACCTGCTCTCTAAAGGGTGACAAAATACCAATCCCGGGCTTTATTACATTTGACTCCGATTGCTGAATTATTTTTTCAAGCTGTTGAATAACTATCTGTGCCTCAAGCTTATTTACACCTTTTTTGTCTCTGTTTCCTCTGGTTTTTATAACTTTAATATTACCTTTCAAATACTCATCAGGCCTATGCTGCATTATTTTTAAGCGGCTTTCATAAAATTTTCGGTTACTAAATGCAATAAGATCAGGTTTGCTTCGATAATGCTCATTTAACATAGTGACCGCACTTTGGGATTTTATCGCATTTGACACCAAATCCAGAATGCTGTTTTTTCTGTAACTATAAGATTCATACTCATTAATATCAAGTCCGCTATTATTAAAGAAATTCCGCTCTTTTTTATACGGCAAAAATGACACGTGTTTTAGCTGTTTACTATCACCCACTATCAAAACCCGCTTAGCTCTTTGCAATACCGGCAAAACACTGGCGATATTACACTGTGTCGCTTCATCTATTATAACCAGATCAAACAGGTGTTTTTTCAATGGCAGTACATGGTGTACTATATCGAGACTTGCCAGCCAGACGGGGAATGCTTTAAAAATAATTTCATAATCTATTTCATCATGCAGTGATAACTGCTTTTGCGATGTCCTGGCGCGAATCGCCATATTGAATTTTGCCAGTTGACTGCGATTTTTATTTAATAAGTTTTCAACACAGCTATTGGTGTGTAATTTTAGATACTGCGTCGCATTTTTATCGCGTTTTTTTAAAGTACCCTGTAGCTCATCAATTTGGTTCCACAAAATACTACTATTTTTAATTCTCCACAACACATAACGTTTACGGATATTATTTATATATGAAGGCTTATTGTCATTATTTATCTTTGCAAGCACCCTGCCCCATTTTATGCTCCGCCCCACGCGTTTAAAAAACTGTTTTTCCTGTTCTGCTATTAATTTTTTTGAGGCTTTTAACTGCTGATGTGTTGCCTTATATAGCGCATTGTCTGTCGCTTCAACCCCGTACTTTAACCAGCTATCCAGCATTACTTTCAGTTTTTTAAGAAATTCTTTTTTACCTGCCCGAAGCACAACATCTTTAACATGAAAATCTGAAGCTAATTTGTCATTGATTACATCTAACGCCTGATCTGTCTCACTGACTATTAAAACACGCTCCCCCTGTAATAGGCGATCTAGTGCAATTGCTGAAATGGTATAGCTTTTACCTGTGCCCGGTGGTCCCGAGACAAGCCCTATTGCATATTCCCTGGCAATATCAAGCGCTTCTATCTGGGCATGACTTAACAGGCCGGGAATATTATCAACATCAATTTTTTTCCCCGCTACGGTTTCATTGACACCAGTAAAAAGTGATTTCAATGGTGCAGAATAATCTGTACTTTCAGCCAATAATTTTAATTCGTGCAAAATACCGCGAGATGCTTTCGGGCGGTCTACCAGCAACAAACTTGCTGCCGGTATAACCCGTAATGACTGTTGATTATCAAATATTTGCTTATAATCTTTCTTACTGTATATTTTAGGAAATCGAAACAACTCAGGCGTTTCTTCTAAAATAGTATTATCATCTAACCACTTTATCAGACCCGAAAGTTTACTATTATCAATCCCACCTTCCAGCACAGGAAATTCAGGAGGCACTCCCCCATCAGCCTCATTTGCCACTATTTCTGATAACAAAGGCGTATTTAAGTGTGGAGTGTTTATATCAATCGAATAATAATATTTACCTTCTTCCAGCTCTATATCTGCGTCATAATATATTAACGGACTACAGATATTTCTTTCTGAAACAAAACCACTTAAACCACTTAATTTACCCGTACAAAATATAACCCCATAAATAAGATTTTTTTCACGGACATGAATTTTTCGCTTTTTGTATAATGCTTCGCCCTCTTTTAATGGTACGGGCAATCTTGGCATTTCACCGCTTGCAAGCTCTTCAGTATCTGAATCTAACCAGTATGCATCATCTACCTTTAACACATTCCATATTGACAGATCACGATTGTCCGCCCGGTAACATTTACGATAATATTTAATGAATTTTGATATTTGACTCATTACAGCTTAATAATATTTTTTAAATAGTTATTGATGATAGCTAGCATTGTCTTCTTATGATTTATTGTAATACCGAATATGGATTTTTTGCGTTTAGGTAAGCGAGTAGTAATTCTTTATTTTCATTGTTATACACCCAATCACGCACCTCTTTTAACTGCTTATATTCTTCTTCACCCAGTTGATCTGTATATTTTTCACTTAACACTGTCCTGGTTTTCTCTACTCTCAGTTTACGCTGATACGGCTCTGTAAATAGTTTATTAATTAGCCTGTGCAGGTTATTTTCTTTTAAGTATTCCCATTCCCCCGCATCAAGCCAGACCGTCTGACAGGTGCTGCAATAATCTATCCGCCGGTCTGTTTCATATCTAATACGGCATTTATGCATGATTGCACCACAGCCACACAACATTGCTTTTTTTGTATCATCTACCAAAAATGACCCATCTGTCATTTCCTCAATAGAATCTTCCAATGGCTCTGATCTCGACAGATAAATTAGATAATCATTTAAGGTAAATGTAACACCCTCGCAATTTACACAACTTTTACCTAATAGATGCCTGGCTAATTTCTTTTTTTCATACACTCCATTACATGAAGGACAATTCATTTTCTCTCCTTATTAAATTTAACGAGCTTTATTTTCTTCCTTGACCACCTTACGTTTCATTTTGGTGATTACCGCAACACTTTTTTCAAGGTTTGCAATATCTTCACCAACATCCTTTACCCGCTCCCATATATCGTGATCCATTTTAAGCTTATGCTCCATAGCGCTGACTACGGGCAGCAAAGATGTGGTTATTGCATCACTCATAGAGCGTAAAACTCTGTCCATTCCTGGCACCGGCTGATTAACAACCTCAACATTCATTTCGGCCTGCTCCAGGCTTTTACCAATACGTTTTAACTCTTCAGTAATAAATGCCAGTGGCTCAGAAGCAGATGGTTTATTCGCCAATTCCTGTTGAATGCCTCTCAGGTTCATACTTATTTTTGATACCTGATTGGCGAGTTTAGTTGTCGAGTCAGTATCATCACCACCCATACTCTGTATGCGGGCAAAGTCGTCTTTAATCTGCTGCCATCTAAGCTTTTCTTCATCGCTTAAGCTTGAGTTTAACTCACCCAGTTTAAGTAAATTTTCTTCTGCGCCGGTGGTCAGGGTTTGCGCCTCACCCACATAGTGGTCACGAATTAAATCATTCAGTTCTTCGTCATTCATGATACCGCTTATTTTTTCAGCCATTTTACTCATATTACGGTAGCTACCCTGCAATTTAAATGACGGCTCAGTCCTATACCTGTCATCCTGCGCGGCGGATAATATATATTGTTGATTAACTTTTAAAACAACAGCCTGCACCCGCATCAATTTTTTCATAACGCTGACAATTTCATTAACCTCAGCACCACTGTAACTATGCTTTAAATCCGTGTTAGCTACACTCTCACCTTCTGCCATGCGTATAAATAAATACACATCTTCCATATCACGAATGGCAAGGGGTGCCAAAATAGCATTTGAGGTTAAACAGTTTTCCAGATAACTCATGGTAAAAACTTTTTCACGTCCGCTTAACACATCACCTAAATTATATATATCCGCGCGATTAGCCAGCATGTCCGGTATTTTAAAAGATTCACCCGATTCAGTGTACGGATTTCCCGCCATAATTACACAAAACTTTTTCCCCCGTAGATCGTAGGTTTTACTCTGCTCTTTCCAGACCCCTTCGATTCTCCTCGAGCCGTCACACAGGGAAATAAATTTCTGTAAAAACTCAGGATGAGTATGCTGAATATCATCAAGATAAAGCATCACGTTATTACCCATCTCGAAACCTAAATTAATTTTTTCCAGTTCCTGTTTTGCGGTTGCATTAGGCGCCTGCGCCGGATCAAGTGATTCAACCTTATGCCCTAATGAAGGGCAGTTTATTTTCATAAAGATTAAGCCCATTCGATTAGCCACATACTCCATTAATGTGGTTTTACCATAGCCCGGCGGTGAAATTAACAACAATAGCCCCATTAAATCCGTGCGTTTACCCTCTCCCAGCGTACCCATTTGCTTGGCCAGATTATCCCCAATCAAAGGTAGATAAACATCATTGATTAATTTATTTCGCACAAATGAACTCAGGGGCTTAGCTTTAAATGAATCAAGGTTTAGTTTTCCCCGTTCCCGATCAACGATGTTTTGTCTTATTTCCTGAAACTGATGATACTCGGGAACCACTTCATAACGATGATGATGCAAGCGGCTCGTAAACTCATCAAGCGCCACCATTATACTCTGGTTTTCTATCCGGCCATGTTCACCCATTAACCCTTCAATCGTTTTTTGTAGCTCAACTCCACGTGGCTCTATCCGCAATGCATGCTTGATTAACATCATTGCACAAGCCTCAGGAATAAAACGCTGTAGATTCTGCTGTTGTGAATATTCCGAAAAACCTACTAACCAGGTTTCCATCAGTGCCCATTGCTTATCTAACGAACCGCTCAATTCTTCAAGTGTTTTTTGATAGAGCATTAAATGCTGAATTTTTTTAAGGTGTTGCTCAAGTCCATCAGCAAGAGCCAGTGCATACTGGCTACATTTAAATACCAGTTTATCTTCGGTTAACTCGTGGGAAAGATATTCCGCTGCCAACTGACAATCCTGCTTACTGACCTGTAGATCAAATTCTGCAAAGTAATTTGTTATGTTCAACAATAATTCTTCTCGAACTTTAAAATACGCACCTTCACTATTAAATGTATGTGCTAATAACTGCGCACTTTGAGAGCGCAAATGCCAGAGGTATTGCTCCACTTCTTTTTCATTGCCTGCATGCTGTGTCCAGAAAATTAAAGCTAGTGCCCGGGATTTTGGTGGGTAACGTAACAGGCCAGAATGCTGTCTTATTTCAAGCAGCGCCTGTAGTATTTTTACCGCATCAAAATCATGTATACCTTTTTCATAACCTTCCTGATAACGGGTTGCGATAAAATTTTTAACTAGTTTTAAAAGCGACTCTTTTGAGTAGCCCGCTTCAGTCAGCATTGCAATATCAAGATCTTCTTCTCGATTTTCCGCTGCATGCAATATACTGGCGGCCAGAAACTCCGCACGATACACATGTTTTGATTCTGAAATATATGACTGATCCCAGTAGGACTGTAAATTAATCAGTTGCTGATCTTCAATTACATCAAAATAATCTGTGCCGGTTAAATGTATAGTGAGCTCATCTTCTTTGGGCACAATGGTTAAATCAACACTGTGTGTATTCACACTAAAACGATGTTTTCCCAGCTTAATGGTATTACCACCATCTTCAAAAATATCCTGCTTATCTCGTTGCGAACGCACTGACTGATCTTTTGCAAATTTTAGTCGACTATCGATATCATCGGAACGAACCGTATCACCCAACTTTCGTAACTGTTCTGATAAATCTCGACATTTTAAAACCATCGCATCGGATGCAAAAAACGTATTAATTTCATCCGTATCTTTAAACCGCTCTGAACGCCGAGTTACACCGTCTAAAATCCGATCCGCAGCATTTGACAAGTTATGAATGCGTCGTTGACGCTCATCTAATAGTGCCTGCTTGTGCGATTCAAACGATTCATACACCTCTTCACGTTTACTTAAAATATCTGCTAGAAATTCATCGTGCTCACTGAAACTACTTTCCAGTTCTTCTAATTGTGCCAGTAACCGGGTCAGTTGTTCATCACAATTTTCTGGTGTGGTTGATAAACCCAACGCATTCGTTATGCTTTGTGAAAACAGGGTAAACTGCGCGGCAAACTCTGATACCGCTTCAGCAGAACCCAGGCTTTTATTATGATTGCGCGCATGGGCTTTAGTCTGGTTAAGTTTCCCATACACCTCTGATATTGATTCAAGTATCTGCGTGCGTACGGTTGCATCATCAACTTTTAATGTACCGAGCATCTCTGTTAGCAAATCAAGCCCGGCACTCATTTTTTCCAGCTCATCAAGTACCGGCGTTAGTGTCGCCACGGTTTCAATTGAGGGGATAAATTCCTGCAACTCAATAATGCGCAGCGTATATTCACTAAAAGCGTTTTCCTGACTTAAAAAATAAACAGTTTTACCACTTAAATTTTTCTGTTCTTTTTCAAGCTCTTCATCGAGTTCAGCAATGCGCGCATGATTAATGTAACGTAATTCTTTTATGGTAACCAGGTGGCCACGGTGTGATCGAATCTGATCTAATGCGGATATAAAATCTGCGGGGGATTTCCAGTCAAACTTTCTTATTTCACTGAACAGACGTTTTTGTTCCAACTCTGCTTTTCGAATCGCTTCATTGGCTTTTGAACGAATGCTCTCAACTTTTTCAAATTCATCCAACACTAGAGATGCGGTTTTACGAATACCTTTAACCTGTGAGCCTAATGCTTTTAATGGTGCCTCTTCTAACCAGTAGTATGAGTCAAACAATCGTTCACAATCTGCAATTAGTTTTTCATACAGCAGAACCGTAGCTGTTTGCTCATTAATGGATCGCACCAGGCTATACAGTTCTGATATAGCACGCACTAATTCAGCATTGCCAATCTTACCTAAAAATGTCTGACTTTCGGGTTGCTTGCTTGCATAATCCACACTTGCAAACGGGGTTTGCCAAATTTGCATGGGGTGGTTTCGTGAGGGCTCTTCGGATTCCGCCGTAAATAATATGGCGTTACCATTATCAAAAAAACTAAAGCCGTGCCCATATAAGGGCGTTGAAACTTCCTTGCGTATCAGGTTGTAATTAAACAGCCCGACCTTGCCCTCATCGCTGCGATAAAAACGATACAGCACATCTTCACCATTGGGCGATTTAATTAACCGCTCATAAACCATCCCGGCTGCTTCATCACCAAATTCTTTATTCTCGCCACTTTGTAAATAATATCCGCCAGGAAAAATAATGCCGTGATCTTCAGGCAATTGTACACAGGCCTGACCTATTGCATCTATGCGAACCACTTGTTTATTGATGGAATTAAAAACCAGATATCGCCAGTTCTTTTCCCTGTAGGGCAAAATCTTTAGTAGAATAAGCGAACCAAGTTTTGAATATTGAACACTGGCATCAGCTAGTGACTGATTTTTATCTTCTACTGCTTCCTGATATATCCCCAGGCCGTCCTCTGTATTATTTTCTACTTTTACTGTGAGGCTCCCTGCGATTGTTTCAATAAAAATCTCATCAAGAACACTAATGTGGGGATGCCTGCCATTGACATGATTTTCACGATCCGTTTCAAGCCATTCAAAATCATATCGCGGAGGAATCGTTAATTCTCTTTCACCCCGATCATCAATGTATATTACATCCCCATTATTTTCAATTGACCAGCGAAATACCCGTGTATCTTCTACTTTTTCACCAATCTGAAAATAAGCCAGCAACCTGTTATGGGTTTTACGCAATTTTAATAGATGAGCGTTTTTATAATAACTATAGAGCTCATGAAAATCTTTTTTAAACTTACTGTCGTCTAAAAAACTTCCCGACACCTCAGTCGGCTCAACAGAAAACTCTCCCTCATTTTCATGCAATCGGTACAACCCAAAAACATCACTTACTGCCGTTTCTGATTTTAACCCAATAAAAACATTGTAACCAAATAACAAATAATCACTTACCCGCACGATATCTCGGGCATTGCAATTATTTTCAGTGCGCACTCTTACACGCCCCACAACGCCCATCGAAGTTTCACCAAACTCTTTCAAGCGCTGTTCATTTAGCTTACGGGATAAACCATCCAGCGCACCAGACTGTTCCTCTAATCGCTTACGAATGATCTCATAAGCACCACCTTCGGCTACTGCATTTTCAACTTCAGTGTTATGATCTGACTTAACGCTAACCACTTTATATTCCTTCTTTTATTCACACGATATTTTTTCATGTAAATCTATTTACACCCGACCCCGCAGTATATTCACACAGTCTAAATTTTATTTATTTCGCAGACTAATTCCTTTTACAGCAATGATCTTGTGTATTTCACTTCGCATAAATCAGTATCTGCATTTTTAATTTATTTACATGTGCTTTTTCAATATAGTTTTTCAACTATTTTATGAGGAGATGGAATTCATTAGTTTTTTAACCAGATCCTGTTGCTCACTTGTGCCACTTTTCATCACCTGAGATAAAAATGCAGTGACGGTTAAATTTTGTAGGCTACCGCTACCCGCTCCCAAACCAGCTACAATTTCTTTAATATCACCAACGATACTTTCCTCACCGCTCATATGACCTTCTATGGCCTTGGAGACAATTTTACTTTTATCGGCAACACCATCTATCGATTTACCCACGGCGAGTGAATTAATAAATTTCTCAAGGAATTCACCATTACCACCGACAATATCAATATTCGCTTCGGACATGGCTTTACCCAGAACATCTGCCTGCTCCTGTGCTATTTCAACATTCGCATCTATACCTTTCATAGTTTCCGCATGATTAAGATCTATTCTCATCCGGAACTCTTCATGATCGCGGGTATTTTCATCCATTTGCTTCATGGCCAGAAATTTCTTTTCAAGCCCTTCAGCTTCGGCTGCAAACCGATCCGAAATTTTGCTCGCTTCGGCGGCACCAACGGCTTTAATTGCCTGCGCATCCGCTTCTTTAACATGCGCCGCAGCAACACCAACTTTTTCATCTCCGATCGCCTGTGCCAGCATTTTTTCCTCTAATACTTTCGCTTCTGCCAGACCCGACTTTTCATCTGCATCAGCCTGTGACTCTTGCACACGCACCTGCGCAAGCCCCGGCGCCGCCTGTACCGCTTCTATACCTTCCGCTTTACGCTTATCGGCTTCCGCATCACGTTCCGCCGCTTTAAGTCGACCTTCAGATAACACTACATCTTCCTTGGCTTTATGCGATGCTTTAATTTCATCCGCCTCCGCCGCTTTAATTTCTTTAACCAATGCTTCCTGCGCTTCAGCTTCAGCTGATATAACCGTTGCTTCTTTTTCACGCTCAGCTTTCGCAACTAAACGTACCCTTTCAATTGCTTCTTCTTCAACTGCGACTGATTTTTCAACAACTACACGCTCACGAACAACATCAGCAATGTTTTTCTTTTCAACTTCAATAGCTTTTTCCTTTTCTATTTCCTGCAACTCAACTGCTCGCTCCCGTTCAACAACTTCAAGCTGTTGTGCACGTTTTACCTGCTCCGCCTCAGTTACCACCACACGTTGACGATTTAAATTGGCCACCTCTACTTCTCGTTGCTTATTCTCTTCAGCAACCTGTATTTTTTCCTCAGCGGAAATTCGTGCATGTTCTGCTTTTTGACGCTCCTCTTCCTGAATTTTTTTTGTTTCAGATTCTTCACGAGCAATTACAGTAGATACTTCGCGCAATTGACGTGCTTCTGCATCTTTTTCCTGACGCTCAAGCTCAAGAATTGTTTCCCGGGTTTCCACATCTTTTTTCTTGATTTTCATCTCTTCTTCACGTTCAAAATCATTGGTGCTGATGTGTTCAATTGCGGTTAACTCTGTTATTTTTCTAATGCCCTGTGCATCAAGAATATTATCTTTATCGAGACTCTCCACCGGAGTTTGCTCAAGATAATCAATCGCCGCATCCTCTAGCACATAACCATTTAGATCCTCACCTATGACTTTAATAATGTCATCTCGAAACTTGTCACGCTCCTGATAGAGGTCGATGAACTCTAATCGCTTACCCACAGTTTTTAATGCTTCGGAAAACTTTGCACTGAATAACTCTTCCATGGTTTCCTGATCTGATGCACGGTCGCAACCAATGGCCTGGGCAACCCTTAATACATCTTCTGTGGTTTTATTCACACGTACAAAAAAAGCAACTTTTATGTCTGCGCGAATATTATCCATACAAATTAAACCGTCCTTTCCACGACGGTCTATTTCTATTGTTTTTAAGGAAATATTCATTATTTCACGGCGGTGAATAACCGGGATAACCAGACGCCCTGTAAAAGTAACATCAGGTTCAGATTTTAAAGTGTTTACGATCATTGCATTACCCTGATCGACTTTTTTATAAAAACTTGCATATAGAAAAAATATACCAAAAATAATTATAGCTAACACAGCTACGGCTAAAGCGATAAAATACATACGACTACTCCTAGTTATTATTTATATTTCACAGGCAACTCTTTGCCTTTATTATTCCACTGACTGTTCAAATTCTTCGTGTGTCACAACATGATAAACATTATCTGATTCGTCATAACTGATGGGCCTGACAATGTCTCCTTTTTTAATATTGTTGGGTGCTGTTGCGCGTATTCTCACAATCAGACTGGTTCCCGTGGTTTGTATTTTTCCCTGCCCGAAAGATTCATCGACATTTAAAGACGTTACTTTACACATGGCGCCTAAATAATCTTTATTCGATTTGGCTGTATTTTCTATTGACAGTTTTCTTAATGGACTAACTATTTTTGCAGTGATCGGCACCGCCATCATAAATGCGCCAACAATTGTTGCGCTACCCAGCAAAAACTTTAATATTGTTGTGGGCACCATTGGGAGTACATACGCTGAGATAACATAGGTAAATACCCAGGCGATAAAAATCAGTATTGACAGCACAATAGTGAACGGCACACCGGTAAAACCCAGCGTATGTAACAATCCGACAAACCCTGGAATTTCCACTTCACCATCGAAATCTAAGTCCGCATCAAATGATAAAATATCAATATCTAATGCACCCAGTATGGCAAATAGCCAGAACACCAGAAGCACACCAATAAATATTGTGTAAATGCCTGTGGGATAACCGCTAAGTAATTCCCAGAGTTGATTCAGTTCCATTGTTTCCCCACCTGATTTTTATTATTATTAAATTTATAACACCGCTATAAACTTACTTTGTTAAGTATTTTCAGCAGCTTAACGCGAATGACAAAATCTACAAAGACATTCATATTCTTTTTTAAAACACTCAGACTTTATATTATCCAAGCAGTCTCTAGATTCTGAATTCCAGACATAATATGTCATAATGACATATTATGTCAATGTCTTTTCATTTTTCGTAACCTGTATTCCGCGCCTTATTAACAGTCTCAACTACCAAGGCTCAAGCAGGATCCGGCTTCATCATTCCTGTTCAATACCACACTCATTGGGTGCATCAACTCATTGCAGACTATCGCAGCACCCTCATGCTATGTTGCTAATTTTATCGATGTAAATATGAACTGCTGACTTTTGCCACCTTTGCCATTTCAGGACATCCAGCCAACGGTATTATGCTTAGAACACAATATTAGTGCCTGATTTTCTATTTTCACAGGCCTGTTCTCATACAAGAATACAATCTTCGCCCTGTCGCTTTGATTTTTCAAAATAACCGCTATACTTAGTCTATGGGGACAATTCTATGTAATAAATCGGCTGAAACATAAGCTGCATTTGCTATCGCATTTAATATATAAACAACTATTAAAGTAATTTAATAATCAGATGAGACATACACATTTTTCTTTTTTCCACTTTATATTCTGGCTTCTTATTTGTCTGTCACTCTGGACTGCTCCTGCCACAGCGAATGATGATGCCTATCTGGATGCACTGAATGCTGAAGCTGAATCCAGCGATAGTACACAAAGGCCTAAACAGACAGCACCAAAACAAGCCGTTACAAAAACAAAAAATAAACCCATTTTTGAAGAAAGCAGACTACAGCTGATCCAACGTAAAATTGAGTTCACCACTAAACTGAGCAAAGAATTACCCGCGACCACCCGAACCTTTTACAAGCTGGGTGATAAACAGAAAAAAGAAGTGATAGACGCGTATTACGCCAACAATAAAAATATGTCAGTCGCCACCCAATTATTATTTAATTTATATTTTAAAAACAAGCAATCGAACTAAATGAGGCTTAATGATGTATCAGCTTAAGATTCCACCGATTTTTTATTCATTTATTTTAGGCATTTTGATAAGCAGCCCGGCACATGCCCTGAAAGTTAACATCTCCAGAACACTATCGAATGTTAAAACTGCTCATAATGGAAAAGTTGTTCGTATTCAACGCATTCAGGACCAGGAAAATTTATTAACTGGTGGCTACACTAAAACATCCCGTAATTGCCCTCCATTTTGCGTACAACCTATGCAAGTTGCAAGGGGTGTTAATACGGTTGGTGAACTGGAGGTCTTAGCTTTCATTCAAAATAAGGTAAACAATGGCACCGGTGTTTTAATTGATGCGAGAACACCAAGCTGGTTTAAAAAGGGCACGATTCCGGGTTCGATCAATATCCCTTTTACGACCTTCAACAATGACAGTAGCGACCTGATAAAAGTATCCGCACTTACAAAGCTCGGCGTTACTACTAAAGTTGCAGCAGACGAAAAATCGTTAATCGATCAAATGATGAGCCTGATCAGTGATGACTCTATCGATGCACAAAATAAATGGGATTTTTCCAAAGCCAAAGATGTACTCATCTGGTGTAACGGTATGTGGTGCGGCCAGTCCCCCAGAGCCATCCGGGGGATGCTTGCTCTTGGTTACCCTGCAAGTAAGATTTTCTACTATCGAGGCGGTATGCAGGCCTGGAAATCACTTGGCCTTACCACAGTCGAGTAAGTTAATGGCCTGAAATGCTCTATTAATATTTATTCGGTAATTTTTTAGCTACTGGAAAATTTCTTTAAATATTATTTTTTCAATCTTACTGAAACGTTATTCAGTATAACAATTGTTAAAAAACCAACGATAGCATAGATAATCGCAGCCGTTAGTTGCGGAGTTTTAACTAATAACCCAAGCTGTTGCTCAGCTGTGGTTAACTGGCTGTAGTCAGCGGGTAGAACATTTTTCTGTATCAATGGATAGGTTTTTTCCAGAGAGGTCCCAGCATGCTTATACCAGACTGATAGCGTCTGCTTCCATGGCCAGACTTTATTCAATGATCCCACCAGAAAACCTGTTAATAACGCCAGTGTTATCGCTTCATACTTATTAAACATCCATTTAAGTATTCGTGAAAAACTCAGCAGCCCGGTTAGCCCGCCAAGTACAAATACCACTAGCGAAAAAACGCTGGCCAGTAACAAAACTGAATCTCCCTGTACCAGAGCATCAAGCAGCCCACTCACTTTCCCCAGTACTAATTGATAGGCACCGAGTAGCAATAAAATAAAACTGCCTGAAATTCCCGGCAGAATCATGGCAATAAAAGCCAGCATCCCCGACAGGAACAAATACCACAGGGTATCCGGACCTTGAGTGGGTGAGAACTGTGTTATACCAAATGAAATAACTGTTCCCACAATTAGCGCCAGTAGCGTATTAAAATCCCAGACTTTAACCATTTTTCCAACCAGCCATATTGATGCCAGTATTAAACCAAAGAAAAATGCCCAGGTAATTACTGGCTCATGATCAAGCAAATAGTGAATCAGCTTAGCAAGTGATAAAACACTGACTAATATACCCGCAATTAAAAACGATAAAAACTTACCGTTAATAGCCGTAAATGCAGCCGCTATACCTTCGTTTTTTAATAGTTTTAATGTATGAAAGTTGACTGCAGATATTGAGTTAATTAATTCCTGATAGATACCGGTAATCAATGCAATCGTGCCTCCGGACACCCCGGGCACAACATCCGCCGCCCCCATGGCGATTCCCTTCAGGAAAATATTTAGATAGTGTTTAATATTTTGCATTCAGCCCAACTCAATAAGTAATTAAAACGCTACATTCTGAAAATTTTTTGATACGTTCAAAATACAGCTATATTTTATCAGGCATATTAATTGATTGATATTTATAAGCAATACTAAATGCATTATTTTTAATGCCGATAGCAGTTAGTCGGCATGTATATATCAATTATACTGTTATCTCTCTGAGGCCATAGGTCTGGCATATGAATATAGTCTACTCATGATATTAATATTTAACTTGAGTCCGTAATAGAATAATTACTATAGTCGGTTCTCTTAAATTAATATTTGTGATTGTAAAATAATGATTAAATCTCAGTCAATCTTAAGGCTCATATTGTAATGTCACAGTTAAGAATAAACTGGATGAAATTATATCGAAATACTTCTATAAAGGCTTGATATGTGCAAGCAGATTAAAATCTTAGGTTTCCTGGAATTTCAATAAAATATATTTATTAACTAAATAATGAATACTTAATGTTTCTAATTATTATTTAAAAGTGATCAATTTATGTCATCTTTTTTAAAGACTAAACTCAACTTACTATACCCTATAATAGCTACCATTATATTAACAATGTGCCTGCTAATGCTATCCAGAATTTCATTAGCTTTATGGCAAATTGATAGGGTTAATGAAACGTCTGGCTGGCTTTCAATCATCTTTAATGGTTTACGGATCGATGTCGCCACATTAAGCATTCTGTTTGTAATTCCGGCCGTATTAAGCTGTTTCATTGCCAGTGACGGGAAGCTCGGTCGCACATGGTTGTTTGTTCTTAGAATCTGGATTGTTATTTCTATATGGTTTATTGTTTATCTTGAACTTGCGACGCCACCCTTTATGATGGAATATGATGTACGCCCAAATCGACTCTTTGTTGAATACCTAAAATATCCAAAAGAAGTTTTATCTATGTTGTGGAGTGGCTATAAACCTGAATTGTTAATCGGTTTTATTGGTAGCTTTATCAGTATTTTCTTTGGCTGGAAATTCTCTAAAACCATTGTTTCTGATCTTTCTTTTCCAAAGTGGTACTGGCGACCTGTTTTGGCTTTTATAGTTCTCATATTAGCGCTAGCAGGTGGTCGTTCAACTTTAGGACATCGTCCATTAAACCCTGCTACGGTTGCATACTCGACAGTTCCCCTGATGAATGACCTGGTGCTAAATTCAACTTACTCTCTTGTTTTTGCCATCAGACAAATGCAAGATGAGGCCAATGCCGCGAAATACTATGGCAACATGGACGAAGATAAAGTTATTTCACTGGTGCGTGAATCTACAGGCAAAAATCCAGAACAATTCAAATCACATACGACACCTACTAACAGCAATCATATTGCCTCATATCACGGGAAACCTAAAAATCTAGTTATTTTATTACAGGAAAGCTTAGGTTCTCGTTATGTTGGTAAATTAGGGGGAATGCCACTTACGCCCAATATTGACAAGTTAATGAATGAAGGCTGGAACTTTACTCGCATGTACGCAACCGGCATAAGATCAGTTCGTGGAATTGAAGCAGTTATTACTGGATTTCCACCAACACCGGGACGTGCTGTTGTTAAATTGGGAAAAAGCCAGTCCAAATTTTTTACCATTGCAGAGCTGTTAAAACATAAGGGTTATACAACGCAGTTCATTTATGGCGGAGAAAGCCATTTTGATAATATGAAGAGCTTTTTTCTGGGCAATGGCTTTACAAATATTCAGGATTTACCCACTTTCAAAAATCCAGAATTTATCGGTTCCTGGGGAGTATCTGACGAAGACTTGTATATGAAAGCCCATCAGCAGTTCGAACAATTTAATAAAACTAATACTCCATTCTTTAGCCTGGTGTTTTCATCCACAAATCATAGCCCTTTCGATTTTCCAGACGGTAAGGTTAGCCATTACAATCAGCCAAAACAAACCAGAGAAAATGCTGCAAAATATTCAGATTATGCGATAGGCCAGTTTTTTAAACTCGCAAAGTCATCAGGCTATTGGGAAAACACAATTTTTATTGTTATCGCTGATCACGACTCCAGAGCTTATGGAAATCAGCTTGTTCCGATAGACCATTTTCACATTCCTGCAGTTATCATTGGAAAAGACATCACATCAAAACAGGATGAACGACTGGTTAGTCAGATCGATGTTCCACCAACGCTTTTATCACTCATCGGGATAAACAGTATAAACCCTATGATTGGTCACGACCTAACTAAAAGCACTGAGAATTCGAAGCTCCGTGCAATGATGCAATTTTACAAAAACTTTGCATGGATGGATAACGAAAACAATGTAGTTATTTTTCAGCCACATAAAGTGCCTATCACTTTCAAATATAATTCAATAACAAAGGGCCTTGATAAAGTCACTGCTAATGAAAAGCTCACAAAAACCGCAAAAGCAAACGCATTATGGGGTAGCATTGCTTATCGTAAGGATTATTACAGTTCAAGAGAAGTTAAGTAATGAAGCTTTTATAGTTAGTCACTAACAACACTCTGTTATACCTAGAATTTAGCAGGGCTTTCTATGGATATATTTTGACAGTAATATTTATTATTTTATAGCGGCATAAAGCTACATATTTATATCATCTGAAATATATTATTTACTGAATTAATTTACTGCAATCGAACGACAATTATAATATATTGCATCAGGTCACTACTGTGCCGCTTTAACCAATATACTTGCAACTGGCGATCTACACCTTCTGCAAATACCTACAAATATAAACATTTTTCCATGGCAATTATTGCCGATATATTCAAGCCATCGTTTTTCTGTTTTCACCAGGTTTTTGCTTAGGTTAACACTTGGACTTTTTTAGACTCATATAATCGCTAAAATTTTTTATGCTCTGACAATACATCAACAACAAGACAATAAGCGTTTTCTGACTTACCCATAACCTCAATAACTCTATTCAGCAGATTGGATATTGGGGCGACTTCTACCATGCCTGTAGAATTTTTATACGGATAACCATTAACATTAATCTACTGACTAGTACATACTTACTTTAACTTACTTGCAGACTTTTTTTCAACTCCATCACTCCATTTATATTCTTAATGTTATAATTCAACATATAAACATTTGTTTTCTGCAAAAATATTTTCGCCTGTTTTGTTTTTTGCATTCTGCTGCAGAAAAATGTTTATTATTTTATTCGGAAAATAACTCTTCAAATAATTTTTTTATTTTACTTCTATCAAATATTTTTTCTAATGCACCATCAAAACCATTTTCTTTATACTTCAGCATTTCAGAACTTCCCGTATCTCCACTACAGACAATTATTTTCGCCTCACTCTTCAATGCGCGGATTTTTTTTGCTACGTCCTTTCCGCCAAGACTTCCGGGGATATTTAGATCTAATATAAGCGCATCGACAGGATTGCCCTCATCTAGTAATTGTTTATACTTAGAAATTGTTTCATCACTGTTACTTGTAGTAATTGTATTGTAGCCCAGACCTCCCAGACTCATAGCGTACAAATCCTGCACAGCTATTTCATCATCCATTATTAATATTGTTTTAACATGTTGATCTTTTTTTATTTCTGTAACATCTGGCTTCATTTCACGCTTTGATTTTTCATTTTCCCAGTTTTCATTTTCCCAGTTTTCATTTTTCCAGCCTTCATTATTTATATTTTGATACGCTACAGCAGGCTCTTTAACTGAATTATAATCAATATTATCCAACAGGCTACGGATGTTTTCTAACAATGCATTAGATGTGTAAGGTTTATATAAGAGTTTATCCTGTAACGCACTGTCAACAATCTGTTTTTCATGTTCTCCGACAAATCCACTTGCCAACTGAATCTTTATTTTTGGATATTTGTTTTTCACTTTTTCTGCCAGCTGATATCCATCCATATTTGGCATTATCACATCTGTGAATAGCACGTCTACTTTATTGTTTTTTAATACTTCAAGTGCCTGCTCTCCATTAATCGCATTTAAAACTTTATAACCCCGTGCAGTTAATATATCTGTTGCCAGCTCTACCAGCGCCAGTTCATCATCTACCACAAGCACTGTCTCTTCACCCTGCAATTTATTTTTTTCTGTTTTTAATGTTCGCTCAGAAACAACTTCAGACCTAAAACTTCTAGGGAAATACATTTCAAATCGAGTTCCCTCGTCTAGGGCTGAATACACTTTCACATCGCCTCCACTACGCTTAACAAAGCCATACACCTGACTCAAGCCAAGTCCCGTTCCGAGCTCTCCTTTGGTAGAAAAAAATGGGTCGAATATTTTTTCCTTAGTTGATTTATCCATTCCCTTTCCTGTATCTTCAATGGATATCATTACATAATCGCCGGAATTTATATTTAATAATTGCGAATCAATGTCGCTAAATTTTTGATTTCTAGTTTGAAATACTATTTCACCACTACCTTCAATGGCATGACTTGCATTAATACTCATATTAATAATAGCGTCTTCAAGATCACCACTATCTAACCAGACCGGCCACAAATATTCAGCCAGCTCCATCTTTAATGTAACCCTTGCTGTAAGCGTTTTTTCAAGCATTAGCTGTTGTTCTTTTAACAGTGTATTAATATTTATTAATTTTTCATCCGCACTTTTATGTCGTGTAAACGCTAATAATTTTTTAGTTAATTTCGTTCCTCGCTCAGCAGCACGTCCTATATCATTTGAATATTTTATCAGATTTGAATCTTTTCCCAGTTTTTCATTTAGGAGCTCTGCATAACCCTTAATAATACCCAGCAAATTATTATAGTCATGCGCAATACCACCGGTTAACTTACCCAGAGCATCCATTTTTTGACTTCTTCGTAATTGTTCTTCCTGATTTCTACGGTCTGTAATGTCTGTCGATATACTACATACTGCGTAAATATTTTCTTCTTCATCATATAATGGAAACTTAATTGACGAATAAAAATGCGCGCCTTCTTCCTGCTGGACCACCTCTTCAATTTCAAGAACATCACCTGTATCTAATACTGTTTTGTGATGTTGCTGCATAGTATTAGCTATTTCATCTGGGAAAATTTCATGCAACTTCTTCCCTATCACATTCTTACCCTGTTTCAGAAATATCTTATTAAACTGTTTGTTTACAAATACTAATTCATCCTGCATGTCTTCTACATATATCGCTGCAGGAGAATTATCCATTATTGATTGTAAATCTCGTTTGTTTTTTGCTGCAGCTTCACGTAATTTATATTGCTCTGTCACATCATTAAACACCAGTATCATTCCGAGCATTTCATTTTTAGCATTACGAATAGGTGCTGCTGAATCTGCTATTTGAAGCTCTTCTCCATTTTTTGCAATTAGCGTTGTATGATTACTTAAATACACTGTTTCACCGGTTGAAACTACTTCCTTAACCGGATTTTCAATGGGCTCCTGTGTTGTAGTGTTAATGATGGGGAAAATATTTTTCAGCGGCTGTTTATATGCATCATCAAACATCCAGCCGGTCAACTGCTCTGCTACTGGATTCATACGCGTTACATTGCCTTTAGTGTCCGTAACAATGACAGCATCGCCAATACTGTTAAGTGTCACCACAAGATCCTGCTCTCTTTCACTCAATGCTTGTTGAGCTTCATCTCTAGCTACTTCGCGTTTATGTATTTGCTCTAACATGTCATTAAAAGCCCGATTTAATGTTCCAATCTCATCGTTTTTATCTACAATCTTATTTTTAATATCCAAAGGAAGCCGAGTTGTGTAGTCACCATCTTTTGATATCTTTCGTGCCACTACAGCCAGATCAAGAATTGGTTTTGATATTATTGCCTGTTGTTTTTGCGCCAGAAAATATGCCACTACCCCAACAAATGAAATCATACCCAGTACCAGTAATATAAAATCAACCAGCCTCTCATTTAACTTTCCTAACGACGCACGAATATAGACTGTTCCAATAATTTCATTCTCTAGCATTATTGGCTGGTACAATTCAAATTTTTCGCCCCAAAAACGGAATTCATCATCTTTTGGTTCTTCAGGGCATAGTTCTGTTGCGCCTTTTCCATATTGTGCAAATAACATTTTATCCTGATCATAAATGCAACCAAGCCTAACTGATGATTCATGACCGAGTGCAGAAAGAACTTCTTTGGCCACTTTTTGATCATTAAAACTTAAAGCGGCTGTACTTCTATCAGCAATTATATGACTCACTGTTAAGAAATTATCCACCATTGATTGTTTGGCTAAATATCTGTCACTGACAATCAAAACAGAACCCGCTAACAACAAACTAAATATAACTATCGACATAATTATAATAATTAATTTATGTTTTATTTTTAAATTTGTCATAAAGCTATTCATGGAGATTTCTCCACATTATGACCTTTCACCAGCGTTGATACTTCCAGTAATTTTGAGCTGAGCATTACGCCTGAGCTTTTTGATACCGTGACATTTATTTCTATACCGACTCTTCTCTGCTTTTTTACAAAGCCAATAATGCCACCGCGCATCGCAAAATCATCTATATCACTCACACTCAATACGGAATGATTTTTTAGTTTTAGAAGAATATTATCGAGATTTTTTTCTAATGACTGGCCAACAAACACAACATGACAATCTGCAATATTTTCAGGTTTAGCTAAATATTCCACTTTTAAACTACGATTCTGAGAGGACCTGCTAGAAAAACTGTCTAAAGTTTTTTCAAATGGGCTTTTACCCATGACACATATAACTATCGGGCTTTTATTATTATCAAACGAAGTTTCAGGCCATTGAGCAAATTTTGTGAACTGATAAATGTATGCCGCTTTTAGTTTATAATCAGCACTACTTGCCTGTGCGTTTATTGTAAATACAATAAGGCATGCGAAGATAATTGACTGAATCAATAACATCGAATATTTATATCGGCTAAATACTATCAATATAAAAAGTTGGTTGAAATTTTGCGACAAACAACAAATTCCTCTTACATATTTTTGTGCATTTTATTTACTTTTTATAACGTCAGAATATCCCCGGTTTGAAGTTACGCCTAATGGGTTGAAAGAGATTTGTCACTTTCTATGCCGGCGGAGAATGCTAAATTTTAACGCTATTATTTTGTACAACGAGCCCCATACTTCACTCTAGTCATCGCACATAAGCTTTAATAGATTGTAGTAGAAAGACAACATAATGGGTGGGGTCGCCTTGATATATCGCTACTAATTTGCAGATTTTCGTGCATTATTGAGTGATTTTCAGCGAATGCATTACGGATTTATATCAAATGTCAGGATGAAGTTCGTTCATGCAGGATTATATACGTATTTCAGGTCTGTTTATTGATGGGCTTTCTGACTGCTTACCTATCAGCCAGAAAGCCCACCATTTAAAATAATGCTAGGGGCAGACAGTTAAGCTGTTGATCCAGTCCGCCACAACCTGCGTACCCGGATCAACCAGCACACTTCCCAGGGGTGGCATTTTATCCACCGGATCGCATCCATTTACATCATCTCGACAAATCATACGACGATACATTGTTGAATCCATCGCATTAGCATCGCCATTGCCTGGTGACATAATCAAACTGGCCCCTCCAATGGCATAAATCGGATTAACATTACAGGCATCCATATCAACATCGGCCGTCGTAATATTAAAATCCATACCCGCGATGGTGGGTCCGCCTGCCCGGTGACACTGTGAGCAGTTGGTATGTAGATAGGCCCGCGCGCGGTCGTGTAATGTTGCACCGGTATCCGCTGGATCTGTCAGCCTTGGCAAATTAGCAGGCAGTGGACTGGTGAAGTAACCAATGCTTTCTAATGTATCCAGCTGATTTGCGGTTATACCGGTACTGGCATAGGTATGATCCCGGTTTAACTGCCCGGTTTCCGGCCCCAGTACAACATTGGTGACTGCGGTGTGGCAATTGAAACAGGCTGAGCTGCTGGGATAAATGTAGGTTTGCGTACCTTTAACCGTGGTTTTGCCATTTAGCAACAGGCTGGCATCGGTTTCCGCATCATCCCACTCGTAACTGTAGCCCCCCCAGTTGCCATCCGCATGGCGTACCAGCAAGCGGGTTTCAATACGCTTGCCATTGAGATTAAAGTTTTTCACCAGCACGGAATTAACCGGGAAGGTCCAGTCATTATCGGCTTCTATGGTAATGGTGTCACCGTCGGGCAGTGCCATCCAACGGTCTTTTTCCGCACCATCTGACCAGAAGGGCGCATTGATTTCATAGGGCACCAAACCCGCGGCCATCTGTAGCGGGTTGGCCCCATCAATACAGCCGGTTTCTGATAGCAAATCCGGGAAGTTGCCCGTGCCGCCGCCCGTTGCCGGATCGATGCGGTAAATTCTACCGTTATCAAAACCCACCACATAGATTTCACCGTTAGCATCTTCTGCAAAAGAGCTGATCTGGAAGTTTCTTGAAATCAGAGATGCATTCATCGGGCTGGCACCCGTTGGGTCAGACAAACCCCATATGTCTGACGCCGGATAAAAATCCGTATATATATAGGTGCCATAGAGTGAAGGAATCGCACTACCTCGATAGACAAAACCACCAATAATAGATTGCCCAACACTTCGACCGTAGTCATAAATCGGATCATCATATGTGTTTTGGGCTGCACAACCTACCGTATCAAAACTGGCGAAGCCTTCATAACAACGCCAGCCGTAATTGCCACCCTTCGTGATGATATCTATTTCCTCGCGAAAACTCTGTCCCACATCCCCCAGCATCAAATTGCCATTCAGCCGGTCAAAACTCCAGCGCCACGGATTACGCAACCCTAACGCATAAATCTCATCCAGCCCGGTGTTACCAACATAGGGATTATCCCCTGGACTGCTGTAATTATTTCCATTAGCAGGGATATCCACATCGATGCGCAGCATTTTCCCCAGCAAGCTGGAAATATTCTGCGCATTGTCATCCGGGTCGCCTCCAGAACCCCCATCACCCATACCGATATACAGGTAGCCATCATTACCAAACACCATGTTTCCGCCATTGTGATTTTCATATGGCTGGTCAATGCGCATTATTTCAAGGCGGGTCGACATATTAAGCGTTGCATCATCAGTAGCTGTATAACGAGCTATTACTGACTGATGGTCAAAAGTGTCATTAACATTTGTTTTAGGTGCCGAATAATAAACAAAAACATATTTATTTGCCGCATAGTTCGGATGAAAAGCCATCCCCAGCAAACCAGTTTCATTTTTTGTTGCGTCAATAAGGGAGCTAAAATCGGCAAATGTGGTGGTTGCACTGTCGCCACTTAAAAAGGTTTTTATCTGGCCGCTGAACTGCTCGGCCACATACCATCGATCCGTATTCACCGGTGATTGCAGCAACACCGTTGGTAGACCAAAACTTAAGCTACTAAACACCCGGGTTAACTGAATAGAAGATGACAACACCGGCGCATCCGCAATAGCACAGGTTGGATTGGCGGGGCGTGATGGCAGGCCGGAGGTTTGCTCGTTGAGATTATTAACCGTGACCGTCATCATCTGATTAACCGCATTTGCACCGTCACCTACATTCACCTGCACCACGTAAACATTGTTGCTATCGCTGTCCGTGGGCACTTCAAAATCCGGGGCCGTAATAAAACTTAGAACCCCGCTGCTGGCATTAATCATAAAGTGCGCCTGATCGGCACCCCCATTCAGCGTGTAATTCAGTGTGCTACCATCCGCATCCGTTGTGATAACAGTCATGACAGCGGTGGAATTTTCATCCACCGACGCACTCGCCGGTGACGTGAACACCGGTGCATTATCATTTTGATTGTCTACATTCACGGTAATTAACTGATTTGTTGTGCTCTGCCCATCACTCACGAAAACCTGCACAAGATAGCTGTTGTTAGTGTCGCTATCTGTCGGTACTTCGTAGTCCGGGGCCGTATTAAAGCTGAGCGCACCACTGCTGGTATTAATGCTAAAACGCGTCTGGTCTGCCCCGCTGTTTATGCCAAAAGTGAGCGTATCAGCATCCACATCATTCGCCGTTACGGTCATTACATTCGTCACATTTTCCTGCAATGCAACATTCGCAACGGAGGTAATGGTGGGAGCCGTATTCAGGTTATCACTAACATCATTTACGCTAACTGAAATTAACTGGTCCTGTGAGCTTGCGCCATCGCTCACGCGCACCTGCACAAGATAGACGTTATTGGTATCAGTGTCTGTGGGCACTTCAAAATCCGGGGGCACTGCAAAACTGAGGGCGCCGCTGCTGGCATTAATTATAAAGCGCGCCTGATCAGCACCCCCATTCAGCGTATAATTCAGTGTGCTACCATCCGCATCCGTTGCGATAACAGTCATGACAGCACTGGAATTTTCATCCACCAATGCACTCGCCGGTGACGTGAACACCGGTGCATTATCATTTTGATTGTCTACATTCACGGTAATTAACTGATTTGTTGTGCTCTGCCCATCACTCACGAAAACCTGCACAAGATAACGGTTGTTGGTGTCGCTATCCGTTGGTACTTCAAAGTCCGGGGCCGTATTAAAGCTGAGCGCGCCGCTGCTGGTATTAATACTAAAACGCGTCTGGTCTGCGCCGCTGTTTATGCCAAAAGTAAGCGCATCACCATCCACATCATTCGCGGTTACGGTCATTACATTCGTCACATTTTCCTGCAATACAATATTCGCAGCGGAGGTAATGGCGGGGGCCGTATTCGGGTTATCACTGACATCATTTACGCTAACTGAAATTAACTGATCCTGTAAGTTTTCACCATCGCTCACGCGCACCTGCACAAGATAGACATTATTGCTATCACTGTCTGTGGGCACTTCAAAATCTGGGGAAGTGATAAAACTTAGCACACCGGAATTACTCGCAATAAGAAATATCCCCTGGTCGATTCCGCCACTCAGGCTATACGTTAGAGCATCACCATCGTCATCAGTCGCGGTTACCGTTATTGCATTAGAAGTATTTTCATCAATACTGGCGGATGAGGCGGAGGTAATTTGTGGCGGCGTATTTTCAACCGGGAGCTCTTCCCCACCGGTTGATCCATCACAGGCATATATGCTGAAACACAGGGATAAAATGCTAAAAATCTGAGCTGACTTTTGCATAACGATGAATGATCTGCCGGAAAAGATGTTAATCATTTTGATACTCACACGAATCTATAAACTAAAATACGAACTGCACAATTTTAATCGGCTTATTTTAACTCAATATAATCAAAGCTGAACAAATCTTTTGCCAATTTGATCCAGGTTTAACCAATTAAACACCCAACCGGTAAAACCGGTATCATTTCAAAGAGTTAAACACTTATCAATTTGTGAAATTTTTATTATATACCCTTGTTAAAACAATTCTGTCACCGCATAATTCATAACAATTCGTTTCTATCGATTCAGCTATTAGAAACAAACTCCCCAGCCAGATAATATAAATGGATATAATGATGAAACGATTAATGAAACTTAGCACTTTTACTTTCCTGTTATTACTCACTTGCAGCAACACTTATGCAGCAGAACAGCACCAACAGACTCAAACCTTAATTTTTTCCGCCATTCCAGATCAAAACCAGACGCAATTGAAGCAACGCTTCAACAAAATTGCCAGTTATCTTTCCAACACACTTGATGTGCCCGTTAAATATGTACCGGTTAAATCCTATGCAGCCGCTATTACCGCATTTAGAAACAACCAGATCCAACTTGCCTGGTTTGGAGGCCTGTCCGGCGTTCGGGCCAGGTCATTAGTCACAAATTCAGAAGCCATTGCTCAGGGCGCTGAAGACACGGAGTTCAAAACTTATTTTATTGCTCACCACAGCACAGGACTTAAGCCATCAGAAAAGTTTCCTGCAGCCATTGCCGATAAAAAATTCACATTCGGCTCTAAAGGCTCAACCTCTGGCAGGTTAATGCCTGAATTTTATATTCGTGAACATTTTAAAAAATCACCGGATCATGTTTTTAAACGCGTTGGTTTTAGTGGCAACCACTCGCGCACAATTGCTCTGGTTCAAAGCGGCGCATATCAAATAGGCGCGGTCAACTTTAAAGTCTGGCAGCGTGATTTAGAAGCCGGAAAAATCGACACCCGTAAAGTAAATGTTATCTGGGAAACCCCCACTTATCCTGATTACCAATGGTCTGTTCGTGGCGATGTTGATAGCATCTGGGGAAAAGGCTTTAAACAGAAAATCAAACAGGCACTGCTAGACATGAAAGACCCTGCGTTACTAAAAGCATTTCCACGCAGTGCATTTATCAGTGCCAATAATAAAGACTACCTGCCCATATTGAATACTGCAAAAAAAATTGGTCTGATTGATTAATTTTTTACAAAATGATTAACCTACAATCAGCCAGCGTAAACTATGAAAACAAAATTATACTGGAAGATATTAGCCTGCATATTAATGCAGGTGAAACACTCGCCCTTGTTGGACATAGTGGATCTGGAAAATCCTCCCTGTTAAAACTGCTTTATGAAAATCAAAAGCTCAACAGTGCTTTAATACCTCAGGAATACGGGCTGGTACTGAGCCTGTCCGTTTTCCACAATGTTTATATGGGTCAACTTGGACAACGCCCTGTTTGGTACAACCTTTTAAATCTGGTGAAACCACTCAGCGAGCCCGTTGCGCAAATCAAAAATATTCTTCAACAATTACAGCTTGAGGAAAAACTATTTGAACCAGTAGCAAAACTTTCCGGTGGCCAGCAACAACGGACGGCTATAGCCCGCGCCTTATTTCATGACGGTAAAGTTTTACTTGCTGACGAGCCTGTTTCATCCCTCGATGAAACTCAGTCGCAACTGGTCATGTCACTTTTATGCAGTCAGTTTGAAACGATAATTTTTTCGCTTCATGACGTTGATCTTGCACTTAAATTTTGTGACCGTATCATCGGTTTGGATCACGGCACAATTGTCATTGACGCCCTTGCCAGGGATTTAAACCGCGCAGAACTGTTAAAACTTTATGCCTAATAATGAAATTATTTTTCATCATTCTAAACGCTGGAAATTAAGCTGGCTGTTTATTGGCATTGCAGTCGCCTGCCTTGCCTTTGCTGACCTCAGCATTAACACGTTTGATCCTTTAGCAGAATTTTCTCGCATGTTATCGGGCTTATTGCAGCCGTCTTTAAATTCAGTTAGCGACCCCGTTGATGCATTTTTACAAACCGTCGCCTTTGCATTGCTGGGTGTCGCCCTGGGCTGCATAAGTGGTTTCTTTCTCGCATTGCTATTTCGTTTTAAACTGATAAGAATAAGCTGCGCACTGTTGCGCTCTGTACATGAATTATTCTGGGCGCTTATTTTTTTACAGATTTTTGGACTACACCCCCTCACCGGTTTACTCGCATTAGCTATACCCTATGCCGCAACCTTTGCAAAAGTTTTCGCTGAGATTATTGAAGAAGGAGATCACAGGGCCTACAATGCCGTGCGTAATCATGCTGATTTTGTTTCCGCTTTTTTTTATGCACAACTTCCCGACCTGTGGAATCACTTTATTACCTACACCAGTTACCGCTTAGAATGCGGCTTACGCTCAAGTGCTGTTCTTGGTTTTGTAGGCCTGCCTACGCTAGGTTATTATTTAAACACTGCATTTTTAGAAGGTGAATATTCTGAAGTTTGGGCCTTGCTTATATTGTTTTATATTTTAATCGCCAGTATTCGTTACTGGGTTCGCCCCAAATTGCTCCCTATATATTTAATCGCGGCTCCATTTATAATATCTAATGACAGTGTAATAACATTTGCGAATGTTAGCCGATTCTTTACCCATGATATTATTCCATCACCACTACGCCATAATGAATCCATTGTTTCTCTCTGGCACTGGTTTTCAGAATTATTTATTAATGAAGCACTGCCGGGCATTATCAACACGCTGGTGTTAACTCAACTCGCATTAGTGTTAACCGGTGTGGTTGCTTTGCTTTGGTTTCCATTAATTTCAAAATTATTTGTCGGGCGTTTTGGTCGCACCTTTGGTAACAGTTTTTTAATCATTATGCGCTCCACACCTGAGTATATTCTGGCATTTATGTTATTACTTTTATGGGGACCATCAATGTTACCGGCGGTTATTGCACTTAGCCTGCATAACGCGGCAATCATCGCACATTTAATGGGCCGTTATAGTAACAACCTCAAGCTACGACAGGACGCAAGCCGCGGATACAGTCTTTATTTATTCGAAATTGTGCCGCGAATTTATGGCCAGTTTCTGGCATTTTTATTTTATCGCTGGGAAATTATTATGCGTGAAACCGCCATCCTGGGGATTCTGGGAATTGCGACACTGGGCTTTTATATTGACAGTGCAATCGCGGATATTCGCTTTGATAAGGCGATGGTTTTAATTGCGATTACGGCTTTACTGAATGTTGGTGTGGATGTGCTGGCAAGAACTATTCGCAATCAGTTAAGATTAAAAACGACGGTTGAATGTGCCTGAATAATTTATTCCTGAATAATTTATTCCTGAATAATTTATTCCTGAATAATTTATTCCTGAATAATTTATTCAGGCACTGATAAATCAATGTCACCGAAATGACAGATAAACACGGCGTCATTTTGCAAATTTATTAACTGCTATACGGCTCAAGCAACACACTTTTACCCAGCATCTCCGGT
>Ga0316206_1000903_pt1 | contig 32081 bp, 27 predicted proteins | sample 6monthpyrite_MG_FD_204942 | JGI IMG/M metagenome (GOLD analysis project Ga0316206, IMG submission 204942) | Microbial mat bacterial communities from mineral coupon in-situ incubated in ocean water Damariscotta River, Maine, United States -... | ecosystem: Environmental > Aquatic > Marine >... | reverse complement strand
GCTCCTAGGAGCTTGTCCGAGAACAGAAAATCTATTACAGAAAAGCTGGATTTGTGCTATTTTCCGCTTTTTCTCGTCAAATAGAGCGACTATTCTCCTCAAAAAAGCGAAAAATAGCCCTAAACCCAGCTTTCCTTCATTACGATTCCTATTCTCGGACAAGCTCCTAGACAATAAGACACAAAACAACTCTTCATTTGGACAATATAATTTTTACCAATGCCTGGATACTTGTTTTCTGAGTGGGCTTTTTTGTAGTAACTCCCGAGCAGCAGCTAACACAACAAAAAAGGAGCTAAATGGCAGCAATAATTACAAGCCGAAACTCACAGAATCATATCGGTTAAAACATTTAATGTCTTTGACTGAACATGGTACACAATTAATCGACCTTTATTATCAGCACTCGCCAGAAATGCTCACATTGGTTGCTGCAGAGCCTATATTGAAAGACCAAGCTTTACAGTTTTTAGAATCATGGGAGGTCAATTTTTATAATCTTGTTCATTTTTCTGGGTCTCAAGCGATCATCAACTCAAATCAAATTACAAAATTGGATGATTTTATTGCATCACTTTCAGCAAGTGGTAGTGCTCAATTACAACAGGACATACAAACACAACGACAACTCATAGGTGATTTTAGCGATTACATTGGTCTAACAATGGAACAAGCCAAGGATTTGGTAATCCCTGGCGATATTATTGTTCGTTGGGGTTTTGAGCAGATTCAGCAATAATGCAGGTGTTTCCGTGCTAAAATGACAATTTAAAAAAAAATATGCTCAAAAAAGTGGCCGTTCCCTTAAGTGTTTGTAGGGGGGGCTTGCTATAGGAGTGAGTGTCCCATAGCGCCTCCATAGTGTCTATTGAGGATTAGATTTGGGAAATTCCCTTATCCATGGTAAGATTATTGCAAAATAACATGTATGATTTTGGGGATAAAAGATGAATGCTATATTAAAACTTTTTTTGCTATTACTTTTCAGTGTTGAAGCTCAAGCTGGAGGCTTTTTTATTGATTCTATTAGTCCAACTACAGGTGCAACAACTGGTGGATATCAAATAACTATTACTTCCAATCAATCTGTATCCAATTCTTCTGTATTATTTGGTGGGAACCAGTGCTCAAATCAATCGATAACAGCGGCAAATACAATTGAATGTACGGTGCCAGAAGGCACAGGAATTGTGCCCATTCGGCTTATTAATGGCTCAACGTCATCTATTGATAATCCATCATTCCCAACATCACATCTCTTTTCCTATTCGTTACCCAGCATTTCCAACATAGCCCCGCTAATGTTAAGTCTATCTGGTAATGAATCACTCACAATACAAGGAAATAACTTTGGTTCGTCCTCTGCCAGTGTTTTAATTGCTGGGACACCATGCAGTATAATGTCACAAACTCACACTGAAATCACATGTTTGACACCTCCAGGAAGCGGCAATAACCTAACGACAACAGTGATTCAACAAGGTGGAGGCATGGGTAGCAGTCCCACAACTGTTTCCTATATTCCTTGTCCTGTTGGAACTTTTGAAAGTAATTTTTCCTGTCTTGCATGCGATGTCGGATTTTTTCAAGACCAACCAGGTCAATCCAGTTGTAAAGCCTGTCCAGCAGGAAGCTTTTCAAGTACAACTGGTATCGAGCAATGTACATTATGCAGCATTGGTACATTTCAACAAGCATCGGGCATGAACAGTTGTAACGTTTGTCCAGCGGGTACTTCTCAAAATTTAATTGGTCAATCAGAATGCAAAGTATGTGAGGCTGGGAGTTTTGCCAGTTCACAAGGAGCTGCTGTTTGTGATACTTGCCCAGCTGGTAGATTCCAATCTCAAGAAGGTCAAACCAGTTGCCTAGCGTGTATGGCTGGAACATTTCAAGATTTACCAGGGCAATCAGAGTGTAAAGCTTGTGAAATTGGCACTGCATCAAACACTAGTGGAGCTTCGAGTTGTCCAACTTGTAGTCCTGGTAGTTATCAGAGCAATGTAGGTCAATTAGAATGCATCACATGTGCTGCAGGAACTTTTCAAGCCCAATCAAGACAATCATCTTGCCAGCTTTGCCCTCCTGGATCTGTTAGCAATGTTACAGGTTCGACCGAATGTACTGACTGTGCTTTAGGGTCGTTTCAAAATGCACCAGGACAAGTCTCATGTAACACTTGTCAGGCGGGTAGTTATAGCAGTTTTACTGGTTCAACAAATTGTACCTCTTGTCCGACACAATCATTTCAGGATTTGTCAGGGCAAACCAGCTGCCTCAGTTGCCCAGATGGCACCACGCAACCAGCCACCGGACAATCCGAATGTTTGGGAACAGGTCAGTGTGATGTACTATATGGCATCAGCAAGTTTGGGTTTGAATCAGGCTTAGAGCCGGTATTTTAGTTTTAGTATATTCAATTGCCCTAAAAGATTTGAATTCGATTAATTTTTGAAGCTAATTATTTAGTAATACCCAAATCCCGATATAGAACCGCAATTCAGAGTACAAGCAATTGATGTACATAAGGAATTCACAAAAACTAAATTCACTTTATTGGTGATGAAGTTTTTGAGTGTTTCTTAGGCGAATTAAGGGCTTGTACTCTGCATTTTGATTTTCTATATCGGTATTTCGGTTTATTAAGATAACTTACCAATTCGCCTTAATTTCACCCGATTTTATTTTAACCATAAAGTTAGCAAGTTCACGTTTAACCACGGGTGCTAAAAAGTACAAACCTACAATATTGGGTAGTGCCATGGCAAATAGCATAGCATCGGAGAAATCTAGAACAGCTCCTAATTTTACAGAAGCACCAATAACAATGAATATCAAAAATAAAACTTTATAACTGGTCTCTTGTTTTGTTCCATGACCAAACAAATAAGTCCATGCACGCATACCATAATAGGACCATGAAATCATAGTAGAAAAGGCAAATAATACAGCAGCAAAAGTGAGGACATAGGGGAACCAAGAAATACCTGTTTCAAAAGCAGAAGAGGTTAATGCAATGCCTTTTAGACCTTCGCCACCAGCGCCCACTCCAACACCATCAACACCAGAGATAATAATAACCAAAGCCGTCATAGTACAGACGACAACCGTATCAATAAAAGGCTCATACAATGCCACTAAGCCTTCGGTAACTGGATGATTTGTTTTAACGGCCGAATGGGCGATAGAAGCTGAGCCAATACCCGCTTCGTTAGAAAATCCAGCACGTTGAAAACCAACAATTAATACACCAACCAATCCGCCTAAACCAGCCTCAGCATTAAATGCACCTTCGAAAATTTGAGTGAATGCATGGGGAATATTTGAATAATTAGCAAAAATAATAAACAAGCACGTAACCATATAAATCAGGCCCATGAATGGCACGAGTCTTGAAGTGACTTTAACAATGCTTTTTATTCCGCCTAAAATTGATACGGCAACAAAAATAGCAACAATCACGCCAAATAACCAACCCTTATCAGCAAAAAAACTCGCGTCTCCACCTGTCATTGTCACCACTTGTTCCAATGATTGATTGACTTGGTACATATTGCCGCCACCAAAGGAAGCTCCAATACACATAACTGCAAAAAAGACAGCCATAACCTTACCAAATCCACCAAAACCACGTTCGGCAAAGCCCTTTGACAAATAACGCATCGGCCCGCCATGTGCGGTTCCATCTGATTCTATATCTCTGTATTTAACACCTAATGTACACTCAACAAATTTACTGGACATGCCAATAAAGCCAGCAACAATCATCCAAAAAGTCGCTCCTGCTCCGCCTAAGCTTACTGCTGTTGCAACCCCTGCAATATTGCCTAAACCAACAGTTCCAGAAACCGCAGTTGCTAAAGCTTGAAAGTGAGTAACTTCGCCTGGAGCATCTTTTTCATTGTAGCGTCCTCTGATTAAGTCATAGCCGATTCTAAAGGAGCGCAAATTGATAAATTTAAAATAAAAGGTGAAAAAGGTTGCAGCAATTATTAGCCAAGCCAAAATAAAGGGCATTGATGCCTCTGTAAATGGAATGGGAATAGGGTAAAAAATATAACGAAAGAGAAAATCTGAGACGGGTTTAACGGCTCCATTAATAGCCTCATCAATACTTGCATGGCTAAAAAAAGGAAGCAATAACAAGCTTATTGCGGTGATAGTACGTTTATTCATATAAATTTTTCCCAGAGAGTTATTTTTATTGCGCCCGATTGTACCCTATTTAATGGATAATTAACAATTGGTGATTTAAATAATGTTAACTGGCCGCATGTCCATTGGTGTCCATTGGTGTGATTTTTGGTGTAATTTGATGTCAAGAATTTATGATTTTATAGCATTTTATTGGTACGGGAGTTGTGATTTTGCTTGCTTATTAATCAATAAGCAAAGCTCTGCTACTAAAACTCATTAAGGCCAGTTTGGAAAGTTCAATAATCTACAAATACCTAAGTCCAGATAAGAAAATTACGATGAGAGCACAATTCCTTATTGCGCCTAGGAGCTTGTCCGAGAACAGAAAATCTACTACAGAAAAGCTGGATTTGCGCCATTTTCCGCTTTTTCTCGTCAAATAGAGCGACTATTCTCCTCAAAAAAGCGAAAAATAGCCCTAAATCCAGCTCTCCTTCATTACGATTCCTATTCTCGGACAAGCTCCCAGGAAGCCCTTACAAAGCTTCATCACCATCTATATCGGGATTTGGGAAATAGTTCAAATATATACCCGAAACAATTTAATGAAATTACGAATTAAGACTTGACATTGCAGCGGCCTTCGTATAAGCCCTTGTTTGTTGATTAGGGTTGTGGTAAAATCGTGTGCTCTATATTGGGATTTGGGTTTAACATAAATGAGCTTTTTATTGACTAAATGTAACTACTTGCATGGCATCATTCCCACAAAAGTGGTTATCCAGTTGCCTTAAAAATATGCAATTGCTTCTTTATAACAGATTTTTTAATGGTTTTATAGAGGTGAATTCATAACTAATGACGGAAGGAATGTAGCCTAGGCTATTTTTTCTGATTAAATTTGCTCAATGGAGCGACCGTTCGGCTTCATTTAATCAAAAAAACTATCTCAATGTGCATTTCCATCCCATCCGTTCTTAGTATGAATAGACTTCTCATTTCATTTTTTTAACCAAGGTATAGATTCCCGCCTCCGCAGAAATTGCTGGAGGGCGAGTAGTTACGACTAAATTACGTAAATTTATAAGACAGATGAGATTGTATTATTAAAAATCCGAGGTGAAAAACTCATGAAGCTCATATTTAAATTGTTATTTTTATCGTTTTTATCGATTACAACTTCTTCAAATGCCGTCATTGGAGACATTGTGTTTAATATTGTGGCTCCTAATGTTGGCGATAATTTTATTATTGACAAGGATAATAACCAATTCGTTTCAGCTTATTCTACTAGTATTAAGTACAATGATCTAACGGGGCTCTTTATAAAAAGCATTCCTTTAGAAACTTTAGCCAATCCTGCCAATCCATTTAGCAAGGGAATATCGATAATCAACTCCCAATCACTAGTAGGAGTAGGAAGCATCAACAATAGCCCCGATCAATTGTCTGTTTGGATACTTGGTTTAGATGGCAATAATGAAGAAATATTTACTTTACAAAGCAGTACTGATTTGTCTGCATTTGGAACTATCTCTTGGTTTAATCGGGCTGCTGATGGTAGTTTTTGGTTTTTAACTGATGATTTTACAATGACTCATTTAGATTCATCTTTTACTGAACTATCATCCACTGACATTAGCGTTCCATTCCGAGGGCTGACAGGTTTGGCTGGTTCTTTTTCACCTAATAACCCATCATTGTCCATCGAATCAAATACAGGCAACTTAATTTTGGTTGCTGACGGAAATTATATCGATGAAAGTCAATATAAAAAATTAAGTACCAAGATAACGGCTTACTATATTAAGCCTGAAGATATGTCAATCATTGGGAGGTTTCAATCTAATTTCCAAGAGTGGGAGAAAATAAGTGCCAGTAATGGTGTGTTGTACTACAGAAATGGTTCTTCAATTGTTGGTTATGAGTTATCAGCACTTCAATCACCAACTCTCAACAGTTTTAATTCAGATTTAAGAGGCATAGTTTGGAGAAAATGTGAATTTACCCAAGGATTTGGTTTTCCTGATTTTAACTCAGATGCGAGTTTTTCAGTTGCTGTCGATTGGGGAAGTGTAAATACAGGTGTACTTGGAATGTCGAGTGCCAGTATTTCTTATACTCCAATGGCGGCCACCTCAAATCAAAATTTTAGTATTGCTTATGATTTGAATGACACCCAACTGAATATTAATCCAACTCCTTCTGGACAAATAGAATTGGTTAACACTGCAGGGCAATCAACAGGGATAATTGATGTTTTTATGGATTTCAATGCAAGTTATGCGTCAGGTTTTGACTCTGGATTTTCCAGTAATTGCTTCTCATATGGTTACACAGAAGAGTCCTTTATAGGTGGTGGTACAGTCGGTAAATGGACACTAGCAAGTAATTTCCCTGATACTGCTTTAAACGCTAATATAGAATTTGATGACTCTTTTCCTTTTCTTGGTGGAAAAACATTTGGTATTTCTGATTTACAAATGGCATTTGAGGCAAATATGATTGGTGAAGGTACAGATAAAGTGACAATGTCTGGTGGTGGAATATTTGAGGCTGGAATTGGTGCCATTGGTTTTAAAGCTGGCTTAGGTGCCACCACAGAATTGACTGAAACAGAAGTCCTATATGACAAAGGTTTGTTTAACTTTCAAATTTCAGGAATTTTAAAGGCAGAACAACCACTTTTGGAGTTAATACCTGCTTTTGCAGCACTGGCAAATACTCCATTTATTGGACGTGTATTAAAGGTTCTAACCAATGCTGCAACGGCTGTTGCAGAAATTAAACTAACTTCTGATTCTACAGTTTTGGTTTCTATCCCTGATGGCATATTAAGCAATTTATGTATTGAAGGAAAGCAAGAGCTTATCTTGGGATTGAAAGCTGGAGTTGTCATTGAATTATTTAAAGGTATTGCTGAACTTTCTGTATTTGGTGGTGGTAACTCAAAAGTCTCATGGCAATCTATACCTGCTCAATGCCCTTCTATGGCTTTTAATGAATTTGTAATACAAATGTACTTAACGGGAAAATATGTTTTATATGGTTCTACAGCAACATTCGAACAAATCCATTCGATAAAATATCCTTTTCCCGTTGTAGCAAATAATAAAGCAAACAATTCAACAAATAAAACAATTAGTGAAACATGGTCATATACTTATCCAGGTGAATTAAGAGCCAATAAATCGGCTATTATTCCCAAACTGACCCATTCCAACCCTTTCTTAGTTGCAAACATAAAAGCTCAAAACTCAAATGAAGCAACGACTCAAGTACAAACATTATCGGGTATAGGTCGAGATGCAAAGCCAGTTGCCGTTATGGCTCCAAATGGAACTGCCATGATTATTTGGGTTCAAGAACGCAGTAATTTACCAGCGATTCAATCTACAGAGATTTATTATTCCTATTTCGATGGTGTAAGCTTTTCACCACCAACTGCAATCACAAATGATACAAATGCTGATTTTAACCCCATTGTTGCCTATCATAGCTCTGGAAAATGGGTTGCAGCATGGACCCACGTCAGAAGCCCTAACCTCCAAGATAGTGGTGATCCTCAAGCTGATGCCATGATCCAAAGTCAACAATTAAGTCCAATGTTCTCGGTATTTAACCCAAACAACAGTAATTGGACTACAGCCACTGAAGTCCCTGATATGAATCAAAACATCACTATTTTAGAAACGGGATCGAGTTATTTGCTCCATTTTGCTACAGGCCCCCAGCACGAATTGGCTTTGTTGTGGTTAACCAACCCCAATCAAGACTTGTTTCCATATGATATTGAAGCACAATCTTTCACTAGTACCAATTACGTGTATTGGAGCTTGTTTGATGGAAACAATTTTTCACTAACTGGTGCCTTAAGGCAAGGCAGTAGAACTACTTTTCTTGCCATGGACTTAACAGGTGCATATTCAGGTAGTGAACTACTCATTGGCTTCAATGAACCCTTTGGAAACAATTATTCAAATCCCACATTTTATATCTATAGATCAACAACACCGACCAACTCATTTACTACTTTTGAAAGGCCGTCGTCATCAATATCGTTTAACCAAGGAGCAGGACAAAAGATTAGAATCATGAACGATGGAAGAATAGCTGTTGCTACTGCAACGGAAGATAAAATCAGAACTAGCATCGGCCCTGGTTGGAATACTTTCAACCAAATGTCAGTTATATACCAAGATAGTACCAATCCTTTAGATACATGCACAATTAATGGCTGTTCAAGTGAATTTCGTGACAGCTTTCAACTAGGAGAAACAGCCGATGGAAAGTTGTTTGCAGTTTCGCCAGATATCCGAAATAACAATCCTGACTTCATACTTTCAATTGAGGATGAAAATACCACAGCAGTCAGTTTAAAAGGGTTGTTCCAGGAAGCGCCAGTTGTAGAAAAATCCATGTCTATAGCAACCGATTCTCAAGGCAACATAGTTTTGTTTTACTATCAATCTGATTTAATGGTTGATACTGTTATGGCTGATTTAGGTAATGGAGATGGGATCCAAGATTTTACCAGAACACGTGAAGCAGATACCGGACGAATAATGATGGCCATACACCAAATTAATACTGATATATCTGTAGAGCAGGTTAATCACAATATAGGCTTGTCAGAAATAGGACACCAAGCGAAAGTGTATGCCACAGTCTTTAATAATGGCGATGTCCCCATCGACAGCCCCAAAATTTCATTTTATGCCAGAGATATCACTGAAGCAACTCTAAAAGGAACAGCAACTGATGTGGTGATTGCTGAAAATCAATTGGTCTATAATGGCTTGTTAGCGGCGGGCAGCAAAACAGAGGTCAGCATTGATTGGACCATCCCTGATGATGTTGACTATCAAGTTTATGTGGTGGTAGATCCATTAAATGAAATTGCAGAGTTTAATGAAAACAACAATACTGGAGAAGGCCCAGCTGCGGATTTGATTTTCAGAAATGGATTTGATTAAATCCCATATCGGGATTTGGGTATAATGTTTCAAAATAAGCCAACACAAAACATTAAACTTTGGTTCGTGTTATTGAAACAATAATAGAGACCTTTGCATAATTAGTGTGACGAATAAAAAATGATTACTACACCAGCTTTTTGCCAAAAATTTCGCCAATAGCCGGCTATTACCTTCAATTTTTGACTCAATCTGGCAAATTTTCTCTATTTTTTCTTTCGCCACATAGTTATGCAAAGGTCTCTAATACTCATTTATCCAAACGGTCAAGTTGGTTGTCGCCGATGCGGTCATGTAGATTATCGTCTAATTTACCTGATTTTTTTCGCAGTAGATTGCTTCTTACTCGGTCAGACACTACTTAAGAATGTTATCTAAGACCTCTATTTTTCCATCAATATCATCGGGGATATCTAGCCCTAATATTTGGCACAACATGGGGTAAATATGAATGTTCTTAAATGAAGGAACAGTCAAGCCTGTTTCAAAAGCAGGGCCATTGGCATAAAAGATGCCGTGCATTTCTTTGTTTATGGTGTCAAAACCATGTGCTCCAAAAATAGTATTGCCAGATTCTTGTTCCATTTTTATTTTCTCTTGTTTGAGAAAATAATAGCCTTCATCTATCACGATTTGTATTGCCCCCCAGTTTTTGTTTTTTGGGGTATATTCAAAACCCGGAGTATTTTCTGTTTTATAAACCTTGTAAGGTTGGTTCTTGGCTTTTTCCTTTAGGTAATTGAAAACAGATTCGGTTTGCGATTTAACATTTGGGTGAATATTAATCAAAGCACCATTATTAACAGCCAAATAACGCTCGTCATTTTTAATACTTTCAAAAGGGATATAATGATTAAGAGGAATATTCATCATGCCATGATCTGAAACAATAACGATATTAACCGGCAATTTACTGTCTTTCACCCCGGTAAATAATTGCCCCAAAACTTTATCTAATTTGAGTAATGTGGCTTTTAACTCTACATCATTATTGGGGCCAAAATCATGCCCCGTATCATCCATATCCGAAAAGTACAGGGTAATCAAGTGTGGTCTTTTCTTTGTTGGCAATGCCAACCAATCTAACGCCTGAGCAACACGTTTTTGATTGTCAACCCTTTCATAATTGTAATAATAGCTGGGTCTGATACCCTGAATCTGAGCCTCAGAACCAACAAAGAAATAACTGGCGGTGACCATGTCTGCTTTGCTTGCTTGCACCCAAATAGGAGTGCCTTTATAAAAACGGCCATCTTCAACCCGTTCTCGATTATTTATGCTGTAGATTAAATCAGACTGATAGTCATAAAATGAATTGCCGACTATTCCATTTTTATCGGGATACATGCCTGTGGCAATGCTGTAATGGTTGGGGAATGTTTTGGATGGAAAAGATGGAATCAGAGATTCTGCTTTTACGCCATTTTCAATAAATCTGGTTAAATGAGGTGGTTTAAATCGCTCAACATAATCCCACCGAAAACCATCAAGTGAAATTAAAATGACATAGGGTTGACTCATTGTTGCTTGTGAATTCACTATGAGTTGTGAATTAAATCGATTTATCTTTTTTGTACAAGATGACAATAAGACGATTAAAATCAAGCAAGTATTAAATTTTGTAGTAATCATAACAATTCCAGCCACTCCGATTTTTTTATCCTATACCAATTGTGTTTAATACCATCAAAATCAAATGTTTCTGTGAGTTTCATGCCTGATCGACTTAAAATTTTATTCGAACCGATATTGTTGATATCAGCTGCCGCACAAATTTCATCGTAATCTAGTGTATTAAATCCATACATTAAAGACTCTTTTGCGATTTCAGTTCCAATGCCCTTGCCCCAATATTCTCGCCTTAGTCGATAACCCAGATCAATATAATTAAAATCTCTGACAACATCTTCTAATTTTAATCCCCCCCAACCCATAAAGTCACCGCTTTGTTTATCAGTAATAGCCCAACGACCAATGCCATTATCAATATACTGCTGGCGAATATTATTTATTATCCTTTGTGCATCATCAACGCTTTTGATTGGTTTTCCACCCAAATAGCGATGCACTTCACTGTCTGAATCCAATGCAAACATGCCCTTTATATCTGACTCTTCGATGTCTCTAAAAATTAATCGTTCTGTTTCAATATGAATATTCATTTTTTGTCTCTGAATTAATTAATTGAATGGCTTGTTTAGAAAGTTTTTCAATCTTCATTAAACCAGGTAAAAAATAAGCTTTGCTCATGACAATGCTTAATAAACAGCCATTTTTAAACTCAAGATTAGTGAGTAGTTGTTGATACTGTTGCCTTGATATGGATAAATTTTCATCCTTAATTCCATTTAGATACTTGGGTAGCATGGAATTAAAATCTACCGTTTTGAAAAAAGGTTTGGAGATGTATTGTTCATAATCAAAATTTTCATGCGCTATCATTTGATCGTTTAAGGTGTACTCAAATTCAAGTTTAAGCAATGTGTTTTTTAATGTTGGATTGGATATAATATTGACATTGCCTGAGCTAACCAGCTCGGTAAATGTTATGTTATTCGCTTTAAAGTTGTCCACATTAATCACACTAAATGTGTTGTTGTTTATTGCTATTAAATTGTCTAGAGCTTGTTTTTGTGTATTCTCCATTTGTTTAACAATGTATTGAGCTGCCTTTATCTTTTCTTGTCTTTTTTGAATATTGAAAGATATATTTCCAAGGTCTGATTGTAGGTTTTCTTTGATGCTTTTTAAGTAGGTAATTTCTTGGCTTCTTGAAATTCTGTTGTTGTTCCAGTTGTTGATTTGTAGCGCGATGATAATGCCAATCACAACAAGAATGATTTCACCCAAAGCGTACTTGAAATAACGGGTAGTTTTTCCTTCTTTGAGGAGATTCTGACGAATTTTTCGGAAAAATTTAATCATGGTTTATCTCTTTTTAAATTTAATACTACGTCATTGCGAAGGAGGCACGACTGCGGCAACCTCATGACGCTGCCGTGATTCCAAATAGACTCCTGTGTTGTTTCTGTTCGCAATGGCAGAGTATTATTCATCTGTTGTATCGGGATTGTTTAATTTGTTTTCTATCAGTTCGATTAAATCATCGCCTCTTTTTTTCTGCTTGGTTAAGTAATCTCTTAATTTGTATGTATATGACAATTCTGCATCAACTATTTTTCTAAATTCTGTTGTTTTGAATGCTTCCATCGCTTCGGATTGATCATATTCTGACAGTTCGAGAGGGTGTTCGGAGTCAAAGGGTCTGAGATTGTTGATAAAGCTTAGAATGTTACCTTTATGAATATCGAGCCTTTTCACATAAGCTATTTGACTGGCATAATAATCAACAATGGCTTTTTTAATGTTGTCATCGGACAATAATTTCATGCAGCCAGTGTTGACTAATTCATCATATACATAAGCATCTCCCATAAAATAGCCACCAGAGAACACGCCTGCATAGCTAACAGCATTGATGAATTCAGTGGGGTTTTTTACTTCTAACCTGTTTTCAGTATAAGCTTTTGCTTTTTTTAAACCCGCAAATTTTTCATCTATGCGATTCCAAACCAATCTTTGGTTTATTTGTTGGTTGCTTTTTACTTCATTCACAATAGAACGCAAATACTTGCTTTCAGTTCTTCTATCTAATCGTTGTTGATTCCAATTGTTAATTTGCAAGGCAATTAAAATCCCAATGACTACAAGCACAATTTCCCCAATTGCATATTTAAAATAGCGAGCGGTTTTTCCTTCGTTTAGGAGGTTTTGACGAATTTTTCGGAAGAATTTAATCATGGTTTGATCTCATTGTAATTTAACGCTCACGTCATTGCGAGGAGCTCCGCGACGCGGCAATCTCATAATGCTGCCGTGATTCCAAGTAGTTGTTCTGTTTGAAACCATGGCAACATCAACAGATTGCCGCGTCGTACCTCCTCGCAATGACAGGTATGTTTTTGGGAATAGTTTAATCATGGTTTGTCTTTTTACTTATTACTGAAGGATAATTTTCTTCTATATATTGAATAATTTGCTGCATCAATTTGATATTGGCATCAAGATATTGTGTGTTTTTCTTTACTGTGGCATAAAGGTCAGAGTAAAGATTTTCAAATTCTAATGATCGAATGAATGGTTTAAGATCTACAACATTATTACTTTTAGAAATTTCTTTTGGTTCTCTTTGATGCATAATATTTTTCACGCTAATATTTTTATTAAATAAAGGAACCTGTATATTTGAAAATTTTTCTAAATCAGAAGTACTTTGTACTTTTATGGTATCAATGGAGTTATGGTAAACATTCAGTAGGCTGATCAAATTTTTTGACTTATTAGACTCTAGGTTTTCTTTACTTAATAAATGATCTAATTTACTGACTAAAGGAAAATAACTTTTAGATATAACAGATGATAATAATTTACGATTTAATTGTTCATCTGTAACTTGTTCAAGTTCTTTTGTGGTTATATTTAATAAACTTTTTATGGCTTTTAATCGTGTATCACTTTCTTCTTTGTACACAATGGTAAGGTCCTGATTTTGTTTAATTTCGCTATACAATCCTTCAATGACCTCAAGTTCATGAATTTGATATTTTCTGTATTCATTCCAATTGTTAATTTGTAAGGCTATAAGTATACCAATTACAACAAGAATGATTTCACCCAGAGCGTACTTGAAATAACGGGCTGTTTTTCCTTCTTTGAGGAGGTTTTGACGGATTTTTCGGAAGAATTTAATCATGGTTTACTCTTGTTAATTTAATACTGCGTCATTGCGAAGGAGGAACGACTGCGGCAATCTCCTGAATATGCCGTAATCCTGAACAGATTGCTGCGGTCGTACCTCCCTCGCAATGACGGGAATTCTGTATGTTAATAAATCATCTAGCATCAACCTAACTTCCCATCGCCATCAATGTCTTTGGACAAGTGAACTTCTAGTGCGGCTAAAGTCTTTTTTAATAAGTCTTTGGTCGCAGCCAAATCGGCTTCGAGTTGCTCTACTCGTTCTTCTAGGCTGCTGGCTTTTTCTTTTTGTTTATCCAGCTCTTCTTCTTGCATTAAGTCCCAAAATATTCCCATGCTATTTCTCCGGTGTTTTGTTTTAAAAATCGTTATTCATTATTTATCTTTAACGTACTTGTCAATTTCTAAAATCAGTGCTTCAGCATCTGTATTAAATCTCTTTAATTCATCTATATACATACCAAAAAGTACATAAAAAAAGGTTAGCTTATTTTTCGCTTTGGTGTTATTAGCAAAAAATTGTAACGCTTCAATTGACATTTTTTTATCTATATAGAAGAAAGAGTACCATTCGAAATTTTGAAAATATTTTTGGTTGTCTGTAAAAGAATCTGACAGCTCTACTTGCGCAGTTTTTATTTCTGTTATGTAATTATTATAAAATTGACTTATATCTTTTGTGATTACTTCATCAATGCTTATTGAGTTACTTGAAAACTGATTGAATAAATTTATTCCCCGCTCGTTAATTGAAACATCCTCAAAACCAGCAAATGTTTTGTAAATATTTAGCATTTCTTTTTGATTTTCAATATTAGCTTTATAATTTAAAATTTTCTCAAAATCTGTTTTTCTTTTTTCTTCATATCGTTTAATGACTGGTTGAAATTCTTTTATATCACTAACTAAATCTTCTTTGATGATGTTATAAATGGCCTTTTGTATATTAATTTGATTTCTTTTTTCATTCCAATTGTTGATTTGCAAGGCAATTAATATACCAATGACTACAAGTACAATCTCCCCTATTGCATATTTAAAATAACGGGTGGTTTTGCCTTCGTTGAGGAGGTTTTTACGGATTTTTCGGAAGAATTTAATCATGGTTTACTCTACTCTTATTAATTTAATACTGCGTCATTGCGAAGGAGGGACGACTGTGGCAATCTCCTGAATATGCCGTAATCCTGAACAGATTGCCGCGGTCGTACCTCCCTCGCAATGACGGGAGTTTTTTTGTGGGTCACATTAGCATCTTGAGATTGCCGTGTCGTACCTCCTCGCAATGACAGCGTTATTTTTGTGATTAAATCATATCCAATAGATTGTAGCGTCGCTGGGGCTCCTCGTAATGTCCGTTGTTGTTTAGTTGCAAACATTTAAAAATACCTCGCTGGAATTTGGATGATTTTATCTGATAGTTGTTCTATTCTTGTTGAGTTATTGATTAAGATGCCAAATTTACATTGCATGTCATCGATAAAATTTTTCAACGATTTTATCCTTCTTTGATTAATTGTAGAACCAAGTTTAATTTCAATTGGTATGACGCCAAATCTTCCATCTAATATAAGGTCTATTTCTGCCTTGTCACGGGTGCGGTAAAAGCTAAAATCCATATTTGTTTGCAATGTGCAGTTCAATCCTCTGATAATTTCTTCAACCATAAAGGATTCAAATGAGCTGCCAGCGGTTGGGTGTATCAGTAAATCATCAATGTCATTAATCTTTAAGAGATGGTGCAAGATACCCGAATCTCTAAAAAAACCTTTGGGCATTTTTTGTACTCTTTTTAGTGGGTTATTCTCATAACTGCTTAAATTTCTCCAGATAAATGTATCGTGTAGAATGGACAAATATTCTTTTATGGTGACCGAACTGAGTTCTAATGCTCTGGCGATGGATGATTGATTTAGAAGATTTCCAGAATGAAAAGACAGCGTTCGTATCATTTTGCGGAAATTGTGGGTGTTGATTCGAGGGAACAATCGCTGAATGTCTCGGTGAATAAAATCGGTGAAATAGCCATCCATCCACAGTTGATAAAACTCAAGGTTATCTTGTGATTTTATTCGGGGTTCGGGATATCCACCATACATCCATTGGGTATAGACTTGTGACGATGAAACTGTGCTATTTAATTCTTCAAAATCATTGATGCGTGTTTGGGTATTAGTCAGCAAATGGTAAATTTTAGGGAATGCTGCCTCGTGCAGTTCGGCTGTTTTAAAAGGAGACAACTCAACCATAGCAATCCGCCCTGCCAGGCTTTCTGATAAGCCTTTGACAATGTCTGGAGAGCTTGAACCCGTTAGCAAAAATCGTCCTGTGGCTTGTCGATCATCATCGATAATCGAACGCAATACTGAAAAGATTTGTGGGTATTGTTGTGCTTCATCAATGATAATTTTGTTGGCGTTTCTAGAAAAAAAGCCCAATGGATCACTGCTGATTAATTCATAATCATCGGGGCGTTCTAAGTCGTAGTATTTCCAATCAGGCAACAGCTGCTTAACCAAAGTAGACTTTCCAGATTGTCGCGCACCCAACACCGCAACTGCAGGAAACATTTCCAGTAATTTAATGATTTTATTGGATAAATATCGGTTTCTACCCTTCATATTTAAAGCTTACCTTTAAAATAGCCGCCTGTCAAATAAAATACAATCTATGATTAGAGGATTTTATGCTTTGTTTTTCAGGTCGGTAAATATAATCTTACTCGGCCACTTTCAATTCATCATTAAGAACGGCTATTAAATTTAGTGTGCTTTTTTTATCTTCTTTTAGCCAAGTTATTGTAGCGAAAGTTGACATCCACTTTAAATTAATGATATTAACAACCTCAAATAATCTGTTTTTGTCCGTTAGATTAGCTTTTGTTTGTTCTAATTGAGGAGGTAATGGGATGCCTTTAATGGGTAGTGAACTTAAGACACCTTTAGTTGTTAACCCGATATTTTGAATAAAGACTGGATTCAACACAAAATCTTTTACATCATTGTTTTTTTGTATAATAAGTTCTCTTCTTTGCATATCTTGATAATAAACGATAATCGCATTTCTTATTTTTTCTTTGCTGATTAATCGAATATCACCTGTTGATACTAATTCTGTATAAGTTGCGCGACTAACCACATAAGTAGTTCTATCAAACACACTACCAAAATAATTAAGAATCGTTTCATTCAGTATAAAGCCATTATTTTCATTATAGTGAGACAGCAGTTTTTCTATATCACTGAAATTATCCTCTTCTTCTTTTAGTTGGTAGTCAATATAACCCAATTGTTTTTCTAAATCGAAAACAATGCTTTTTAAATACTTGATTTGGTTTTTATTATTAGATTGTTCTTGATTCCAGTTGTTTATTGTCAGTGCAATTAATATACCAATCACCACAAGCACTATTTCACCAATCGCATATTTAAAATAGCGAGTAGTTTTGCCTTCATTTAGGAGGTTTTGGCGGATTTTACGGAAGAATTTAATCATGGTTTATCTCTTTATATTTAATACACCGTCATTGCGAAGGAGGCACGACTGCGGCAATCTGTTTGGTTTGGCGTTTGATTTGAGAGATTGTATCTGCACTCCTGCTCCGATCCCTTCGGGTCGCTTCGCGTGGCAAAATGGCTGTCCTGCCATTTGGTGCCGCGGTCGTTCCTCCCTCGCAATGACGGTTATTTTTTTGATTATCATAATTCTAATGCCAAAAAACTTTTCAAATCATAAGCCCAAACATCATTATTTAAGGGATAAGGTTCATCAATTTGTGCAATGACCAGTGCAATATCTGCTTGTACGACTTTTAGGGCTTCATAAAAGCCTTTGCTTAATTTGGGGCTTTGTGATGCTTTTATTTCTATGGCAATTTTGTGTTGGCCTTTTTGCAGAATCAGGTCAATTTCAGCTCCACCTGCTGAGCGGTAAAAACTTGCTTGATGTCTAGGATATTTTTCTAATACTGTTGCCAGTACAAAAGCCTCATAAGAATTTCCCAAGGCAGGATGACCCAAAATATCATTAAAGGATTCTATCCCCAAAAGGCAATGGATAAGACCAGAATCTTTGAAGTAAATTTTGGGTGATTTCACCAATCGTTTTTTTGTATTGCTGTGATAAGCTGGTAATTGTCTGATGACAAATGTTCCTGTTAAGATATCCAAATAGTTTTTTATGGTGGGTTTACTCACTCCCATTGATGCGGCTAATTTGGCAGTATTCAGCAGAGAGCCATTACAATGAGCCAACATGGTCCAAAATCTACGCAAAGTTTGTGCAGGTATGGTGATGCCCAATTGCGGAATGTCTTGTTCTAAAAATGTTCGGATATAATTGATTCTCCAATCAAAACTCATTTCTTCATCATTCAGATAACTCAACGGATACCCACCCTGCAACCACAAACGCTTATAATCACCGACTTCGCAAGCAGTGAAAGGATTGATTTCTATGTATGAAATACGCCCAGCTAAGGATTCTGAACTTTGTTTGATTAATTCTCGTGAGGCTGAGCCTAGTATTAATAACTGTCCTGCGCGTTTACTTTGGTCAAGATAGGTTCTGAAAACTTGAAAAATATCGGGTTTTCTTTGCACTTCATCAATACAGATTATTTTGTTACTATTGGCCTCTAAATATGCCAAAGGATCTTGTAACTTTGCCACATCTCTGGGGTCTTCCAAGTCCAAATAAACCGAATCTTTAAATTGTTTTAAGATATGCTTTGCCAGCGTTGATTTGCCCACTTGCCTTGAGCCCAATAACGCAACACAAGGGAAAACATCCAGATGTTTTAGTATCTGTTTTGTTTGAAATCTTGGAATGTTTCTATGCATATGTAAATTATAACTTTACAATTGCATACTTGTCAATCATTAAGCTGACTTTATAAAGTTGAATATTATTGAAAAATACCGTATTTTCGGAAAAACTTAATCATGGTTTACTCTCCGTTATTTTAATACTACGTCATTGCGAAGGAGGCGCGACTGCGGCAACCTCTTAACGCTTCCGCAAAACCCAATAGGAGTTCTTTTCACCATCACGGTAACATTTTGGGATTATTTCATGGCTCCTGCCAATCACCCTTCGGGTCGCTACGCGTGGCAAAATGGCTGTCCTGCCATTTGGTGCCACGTCGTTCCTCCTCGCAATGACTGAGTTTTTTTGATTGTAAAAGATTGCCACGGTCATTTTTCTCTTGCAATGACGTGAGTTCTTTATTGGTGTTGCTTTTTATATAGTTCACATTAATTATTTTTTATAAACGCTAAATAATTTTCCCTATTCACAACCATTAACTTGTGTTGTGGATAAGCACGGGTGAAAGATTTGCTGAATCTTGCTTTACTTTTTGCATTCCATTTGAATTCATAGGCATGAATAATACCAGCATAATCTTCGATGAAGTCAATTTCTTGTTGGGCTTGATTGCGCCAGAAATAGTCATTGCTATACAGTCCATGATAGGACTTGTGTTTCAATCTTTCGACAATCAAGAAGTTTTCCCATAAGGCACTTATGTCTTGACGCAAAGATACGGGGTTCCAGTTTTTGATAACGGCATTGCGGATGCCTACATCGTAAAAATAAATCTTACGACTTTTCTTCAATTCATTGCGTAAATTTCTACTGAATGAGGGCAGTCTAAAGACAATAAAAGCCTTTTCCAATAAACCGATATATCGCAATACTGTTTCATTATTCAAACCGACGGTTTGTCCCAACTCATGATAGGAAACCTGTTGTCCGATTTGAAAGGCCAGTGCTTGTACCAGTGTTTCTAGTTTCTGGGGTTTTTTTATGTCTTCCCAAGTTAATAAATCTTTGTACAAATAACTGTCTGAAAGCTGTTTTAAAATATCAATTTCTTCTCCCGGATTATTAATCACATCGGGATACCAGCCATAGACCAGACGGTGTTCTAATAATCTGGATTCTTCAAGTAAAGAGTTATGCTCAATCATTTCTTGCATGGAAATTGGCCACATTTTAAACTCCCACTTTCTGCCAGTGAGCGGTTCGTTGATTTTATTGGACAATTCAAATGCCGATGATCCTGTGGCAATTATTTTTAGTTGTGGCAACTCATCGTGTAAAATTTTCAGCGTCAATCCAATATTTTCGATACGTTGGGCTTCATCAATAATCAATCTTGTATTTTTGCCAATGATTTGTTTGAGGTAGGTGCTAGATGGATTAGATAGCATCAGTCTTACATCGGCGTCATCGCCATTGAGCAGTAGCGTTTCATTGTTAACAAAGTGGGTTTTCAATAAGGTTGTTTTGCCTACTTGCCGTGGTCCCAGTAAAACAATGACTTTTTTATCCTTTAATTTCTTATTAATTTGTTCAATGATGGTTCTTTTAATCATGGGTATTTACTATCGCAATAGCAAATTATATATATTATTTGCCATTTTAACACAATATTATCTATTTCATAGAGTCTTTTTGAAGAATTCTATCATGGTTTGACTCTTTTTATTTTAATACTCCGTCATTGCGAAGGAGGCACGACTGCGGCAACCTCTTAACGCTTCCGCAAAACCCAATAGGAGTTCTTTTTACCATCACGGTAACATTATGGGATTGCCACGTCGTTCCTCCTCGCAATGACGGTGTTTTTTTATAGTATGTCATCATATAAATTATTCCAGCTAGGGTTCATTTCTTCTATTAATTGTATCTTCTTTTTTCGTGAGCCAGCTTTAATTTGTTTTTCTCTTAAAATACTACCTTCCATGCCATTACCTGCTTCATAATAAACCAATTTATTGCAGTTGTATTTTGCACTAAATCCTTTAACCACTTTATTCTTATGCTGATCTATTCGTTTGATTAAATCACTGGTAACACCAGTATACAATGCCGTATTATTTTTGTTGGTAATAATATAAACATAGCCAGTTTTCATGTTAAATCCCTGTTATCCTATTAATGTAAAACAAAGCCACCGTCATTGCGAAGGAGGGACGACTGTGGCAATCTCCTGAATATGCCGTAATTCTGAACAGATTGCCACGTCGTTCCTTCTCGCAATGACAGTTTTGGTCGTTCCTCCCTCGCAATGACGGGAGTTTTTAAGAATTGATTCATTTAAAACCCATCTTCTTTAAAAATGCGGCATATCTAGGGTCCTCATGGTAGGGGTCAAACCACTTGGATTCTTGGATAAAAACGAGGCCAGGATCACGCGCCTCAAAGCCTCTATTCAAAGCGGCAAAGGCTTGGTCAGCATCGCCCCAAGCGGCATATACAGAAGCAACTTGCCAAGAAACATCATCCTTAAAATTATCTGTTAATTCTTTGAGCTTTTGTTTTGCCAAGCTTTTCTTGCCTAACTTGTGATACAAAATGGCCTCAAGTTCTAATCTTAAAAAGGTGAATTTTTCATGTTCTATCACTTCTAATGCCTGCTTATAATCACCAAGTTGATAGTAAGTTAACCCTAGCATATTATGAAGAGCACCTCTTTCTGGGTATTTTTTAGCTTGTTCTTGAGCGAAGGGCAAGATTTCTTGATAACGATTGAAGTAGTATAACATCCTAGTACGTTGTCCCTGAATGGACTCGTTTAACGGATCTAGTGCCAGTGCAAGTTCGGTATCTTTTAGTGCTTCGGTATGCTTTCCTCTATCCCACTTTAACATAGCTAATTTAGACATAATTTCTGCATCATTGGGTCGCAGCGAATAGGCACGGTTCAGTGAATCTTCGGCACCATCCCAATCCCAATCATAACTTTTCTGAATATCAGCCAATGCCAAATATGCTTCTGGTAAATTAGGGTCTAATTCGACTGCTTTTAAAGCTGCAACTCGGGCTTGCTCATATCCTGAAGCAAAATAAGTACCAAAACCTGTTTTATCAGAATACGCTTGGGATAGACCCGCCCATGCCAGTGCCATGCTGGGATCTATATCCAAAGCCTTTTTGAACCCTTTGATTGCCAATTCAAAACTTTCGATATTCCTTTTTTTCAAATAATTAAGTCCCAATAAATAAGCGTTATAGGCATCAAAATTGCCATTATAGCCACCGTTGAGTTCGTCTTTACCAAGAATACTCTGCCTTAATGCCATCACCACAGCAGCAGTAATTTCATCTTGTACGGCAAATATATCCACTAAATCTCGGTCATACTTTTTTGACCAAATATGAATTCCGTCATCAGCATTGATTAGTTGAGCTGTGATACGGATACGCTTGCCTGATTTTTGTACACTGCCTTCCAGTAGTTTTTGTACATTAAGTGTCTTACCAATTTCACGCAAATCCACATTGTGGTTTTTAAAGGCAAAAGAAGAAGTTCTACCAGCCACTTTTATTTCACGAATTTGTGCCAATGCATGCAATAAATTTTCAGTCAAACCATCGGTAAAATATTCCTGATCTTTTGCAGGGCTTAAATCAACAAATGGTAATACAGCGATTGACTTGTCATTGACTTGGGTGGCATCGTGTGACTGGATTCCCGTTTTCACGGGAATGACAGAGTTGTTTTTGTTTTCTGGAATTTTATCAACAACTTCTGTGTCATTCTCACCATCAACTATGTCGCGGGAATCCTGTTGAGGAGGATTCATCTGCTGCCAAGCAAACATCCCCGCCACAGCCAGTGCTGCTACAACCGTGATGTAATTTAATTTCTTGGAGGTTTCTTGGACAATGGATTCATCGGGTTGGATGTCTTTTTCTTTTTTTATGCCATCAGGGGTGAGTTCATACACCCATGAGATGATGAGTGCGATGGGAAAACCGATTAACATAACCGTCACCACCATGGTGTCAAACCATTCAGGCATGTGCAGAGCACTTTCTAATGTCGCTGATACTTGTGCCAGTAGCCACCCGATGATTAAATAAGCGGCGGCTACGCGGATGACATTTCTTCTTTTTAGTTCTTTAAATAGGCTCATTTTGTTGTTCCTGTTAATTTTTCATTGTGCATATTTTTATTTAATACTCCGTCATTGCGAGGAGCTCCGCGACGTGGCAACCTCATGAATCTGCCGTAATCCCAAACAGGTTGCCATGATCGTTCCTCCCTTGCAATGATGAATTGGTTGTTTTCTGTCAGTATTAAATTCATAACTTAGCCACTTCTTGCATTAATTGTGTGAGTCCAATTGCCTCTACGCCCTGTTTTTTTGGGTAGTGTTCATCTCCTGAATAGATCAGCAGTTTCCTCACAGGGTTGATGTCCTTACATGCACTGTGAAAACCTCGGCTTATTTTGGGCTTGAGGCTTCTTTTAATTTCAATGGCCCAACTTTGTTTACCCTGAGGTGATTCAAACTCCAATATCAAATCAATTTCTGCACCGCCAGATGACCGATAAAAACAGGCATGGGTTTGTGGAGAACAAACATTCAATAAATTTTCTATTACAAATCCTTCCCAACTGTTGCCCATTACGGGGTGTGCAAGAAGTGATTCATGGTTGGGTATATTCAATAAACAATGCACCAATCCAGAATCTCGAATGAAGACTTTGGGCGATTTGGTTAAGCGTTTACCACTGTTGCCATGCCATGGGGTGAGTTTTCTGACCAACAGTAAATCCACCAATAAATCAAGGTAGCGATTAATGGATTTGTTATCGACATCCAATCCTCTTGCCAATGATGCAGCATTAAGCAATCCACCTTGTACATGGGCTAACATGGTCCAAAATCGGCGCAAGGTTTCTGCAGGTATGCGCGAGCCAAATTGTGGTATGTCTCGTTCTAGATAACTGCGGATAAAGTTTTTCCTCCAGGTGAAACTTAATTCATCATTACTTGCTGTATAGCTGTCTGGAAAACCACCACGTACCCATAAATTTTTTCTATTATCTACCTCAGTTAAATCAAAGGTGGACAGTTCAAGATAAGCCACTCTTCCGGCTAAACTTTCACTGGATTGTCGCAGTAAGTCTAAGGAGGCTGAACCCAATAATAGAAATTGTCCATTGGTTCTTCCTTTCCTACGGGATTTATCGATTAAACCCCGCAACTGATTAAACAGGTTGGGCATTCTGTGTACTTCATCAAGAATAACCAACTTATCAAGATGTGATGATAAATACAATTCGGTTTCTTCCAACTTGACTCTGTCTGTATCAGACTCTAAATCCAAATAAATTGCCTTTCTTTTTTCCTTTTGTTCCTCAGCGACTTGTAAAGCAAGCGTGGTTTTTCCCACTTGTCGTGGCCCTAGTAATACAATAGCAGGAAATTGATCCAATAATTGTTGCAGTTGTGTGGCTATTCTTCTCTTAATCATCCTTGCAATTATACCTTTAATGTCCAATATTGCAAGGTTGGAGATTTTGAAATACAATTTGATTTTGATACTGCGGTAACGTCATGAGGTTGCCGCGGTCGTTCCTCCCTCGCAATGACGGGAGTTTTATCGGATAAAGTAACGCGCATCATCAACCCAACTTACCATCCCCATCAATGTCTTTGGACAGATGCACCTCAAGTGCTGAAAGGGTTTTTCTCAGCAATTCTTTGGTTTTATTTAAATCGGCTTCGAGTTGATCGACGCGTTCTTCTAGGCTGCTGGCTTTTTCTTTTTGTTTATCCAGCTCTTCTTCTTGCATTAAGTCCCAAAATATTCCCATGGTTTTTCTCCTGTTTGTTTTTCAAAATAATCACAATTCTTGATTTTCTGTTTCTTTTATTATGGCATCAATAATGCCCACTAACTCTTCTAAATTACTGATATTAGTTGAAATGCGATACAAAAGATCATCTAATATATTTTCAAATTCAATGTCATTAAATATTGCTAGTTTATCAATTTCAAGTATTGTCTTAACTTTCCATGCCAGTCTGCCATGCATATCAATATCCTTAATAGAATAATTTTTAGTCAAATAAGGCACTAAATAATCATCAATTTTACTTTCATATCTACTATAATCAACTTCATATTTTTTTAAATATTGAGCCCACTGAAATATTAAATCCTTTAGCTTGTCAGTTTGTAAGAGCTCTAATTTTCCGTGTTGTAGCACGCCTGCTAAAGAACGTTGAGTAGCTCTAAACGATTGCCCCGCTAGTGTATTAAACAACAATTCATCGATGTATTGGGATTTAAAGTCATCTTTATCATTGCCCATTAAGCTCATTAGCTTTTTTCCATTTTCAAAGGTTATAGTGGTTTTTTTTATGGCTTCTTCAGCACCCCTTTTGTTTTCAAAAAACTCTGATCGAATATCTGATAAAGCCAATGCTAATTCATTTTTAAAAATCCGTTCTTGGTTCCATGTATTAATTTGCAAGGCAATGAGAATACCAATAACAACAAGCACAATTTCACCAATCGCATATTTAAAATAACGGGTGGTTTTGCCTTCGTTTAATAGGTTTTTACGGATTTTTCGGAAAAATTTTATCATGGTTGTGTAGTCGTAGTATTTGTAGAGTTATTTTCTAAAGTTTTAATAAGTTCTCTTGCTCTTTTGCTGCCTTGTTTTAGTAAAAACAAATAATAGCGGGTTATTTCGGAGTACATTACGGCTCTATTTCCTAATTCTATGATTAATTCTTTATTCGTAGCATTTAATTTTACTGTTTTTTGGAAAAGTTCTTTATCAAATTCTTGGTCGATTTTGGGTCTATACTTGAAATTAAAAATTGGAATTCCGCTTTCAATTAAGCTGTTAAGGGCATTTTCATACCATACTTGTTGATTGCTTAATTTTTCAAAATAGCCTTCATATTTAATAAGAGCATCAGCAATGGATTTATCCGTTATTAATCGCAAATTCCCAGTATTTTTTAATTGCGCTAAGGTTCGGTCTGTGTGAGTAACAAAGAAGGGATGCGCATAGGCTTTATAATTTTGTATAAATAGTTCTGGGGTGTTCCCATCTTCCATATCGTAGTTAAAGCACATGGAAGCAAGTGTATCTAGAATTTTGACACGTTCTTCATTAACGATGATTGCATTATTAAAATTAGATAAATCGGTTTTGGCATCTTCAATCAATGAAAAAATGTAGCGACTTTCTAGTTTGCGTTCCGTTTGTTTTTGATTCCAATTATTTAGACTTAAGGCAATTAAAATTCCAATCACAACCAGTAAAATTTCACCAAATGCATACAGCAGATATTTACTCAATTTATTTTCTTTAATCAGCTTTTGTCTAATTTTCCTGAATAATTTTATCATGGTTGCAGCTCTTTTAAATTTAAAACTCCGTCATTGCGAGGAGCTCCGCGACGTGGCAATCTCATGAATCTACCGTAATACCGAACAGGTTGCCGCGTCATTCCTCCTCGCAATGACGGAGTTTTAATTATGCTCCGTGCTATGACAGGGGTTTTGTTTTTGTATTCAATCACACTCAAAATCATCTTCTCCAATCGGGCGGCATTGGGGTGGGTAGCCGTGTTTTTGCCAGTAGTTGTAAACACCAGATCCTTTGATTTGCTGTTTGAAGTATTTGGATTTTCTATAGTTCTTGTAGGCTTGATTCCATATTACATACGAAGAAGGTGTAAATTGATAGGCACCCAGTGGTACTAAAAAAACCTCTAAGGTAGATGAAATATCCCTCTGCTGAGTATCAAGAAATTGTAAAATATCATCAACAAGCTTACTGTGGTCATTTTCTAAGTTTTTATAAGCCACATATACTTCTTCTTGTCTATGCCACCCCAGTAACATATCAGGGGTATTAATCATTAATAAAAATGCTGTTCGCTTATTGTATTTAACCAACAACAAATAATCCACCCAATAACCGCCCGTTGAGATACCTTGACCCTGAGTTTCACTAAACACCTTCCATGCTTTATCATAGTGTCCCATTGCTTCCAATGTGTCATATTGGTTTTCTATACAAGGTGCGAAAAACGGATCTATTTTTGCACATTTTTGAAATGTTTTTAATCCATTTTCTAGTTGCCCCACACTTAAATATGCCATGCCTAGCCAATTCATCGGTGATGTTTGATTGGGAGCCATAGCGATAGATTTTTCTAAATCATTGATGATTTGCTTATAATCTTGCGGAATCTTTTCTTGCCATGCATAGTTATCACGGACAGAAGCAATAGCAGCCAGGGCAAAGGGACTGTTTGGAGTCAGTAATAAGGCTTTATTCGCATATTTGTCTGTTTTTTCTAAGACTGTCTTATAAGAATCTGTCGAATAGTCGTAGCTCTTTAATAGGTTTGGTAATGCTGACAATAATTCCCAAGCCTTAGCAAATTTGTCATCTTTTTTTACGGCTTTAAGTAAATATTCTTCAGCTTTATCTAATTGGGTTCTCCCTTGAAAAAGACCCCGTGCTCTTAAATATAAATCATAGGCTTCTAAATCTTGGGTGTCTGAATGCTTTTTTAATTCAACTGTTTGAACATCCAAGGCAATGCCTAATTTTTCTACAATGGTTTTAGAAATTTCATCTTGTATGGCAAAAATATTTTCTGTGCTTAATTTTCTGTCATAAGTTTGTGACCACAGGTGTTGATCGTTACGGGCATCAATTAACTGTGCCGTAATGCGAATATTATCTCCGGATTTTCGAACGGAGCCTTCTAAAATATGGCGAACATTTAATTTTTGTGCAATCGTGGGAAGCCCTAAAGATTCTTGTCCTTTAAAACCAAATGCCGAAGTTCTTGATGCCACTTTTAGCTGTTTTACTTGCGCCAAAACATTCAGAATTTCCTCTGCCATGCCATCGGAGAAATATTCTTGGTCTTTGTTTGGGGATAAGTCGGTAAAGGGTAAGACGGCGATGGAGTTTGGTTGGATGGTTTCTTCTTCTGGTTCTATAACTGCTTTTATGTCATTTTCACTATCAATTATATCGCTGGAATCCAGTTGTTTAGGATTCATCTGTTGCCAAATACCCAAAGCCAATACCGCTACAATTCCCAGCAGTATCAATCCGTCAATTTTCGAGGTAGAAACCAGTTGTTCATCTGTCCCCTCACTCGTGCGTTTAACACCATCAGGGGTCATTTCAAAGGCCCACGCCAGTAGCAAAGCAATGGGAAAACCTATCATCAAGCCAGCAGTGACCACACTGTCAAACCATTCAGGGAGTTTCAATGATTCTTCAAGCGTACCAGCTACTTGCATCAATATCCAAGCCACCACCGCGTAAATTCCCGCTATGCGAAATACATTTCTTCTTTTTAGTTCTTTAAACAGGTTCATTTTGTTTGTCCTTCTGCATCAAGTTTAGCCAAATGCTCTCTTTGTAATTTAAGCATTTCCATTAATTCTTGATGCGCCTGTATATATTCAGGTTGTTTTCTCATCAAGGTTAAATAAGGCAATTGATCAATAATAAACCAACCTCCAATAGAACCTCTCTTGATAAATTGAGCATAGTTTTTTGCAGCGGCTTCTTGTTTTCCTTGGATTGCTAATAATGAAAAATTAGCCCAGCCAATATCTCGTTCAGATATGTTTTTCATTAAATCAATTATTTCTGTTATCAGCTGGTCTGCCTTTTTAGTCTGTCCCGATTGTTGTAATGACCAGACAAGATAAATAGCCATTTTTAAATTATTGGCCTTGAGTTCAAAACCCGTTTTATCTTTGTTGGGATAAAGCGATAGACAGATTTTAATCACTTCATCATAGTGCTCTTGAATCATAAATATTTTTGCACGTTGTTTTTTTGACCATCGATTACTTGGTAGATTATTCTCAGCCAGAAGAGTTTGCTCTTGGGCTTTTTTCTTATTTCCTGACAACAGATCTAAAACCACTTCCATCCAAATATAACCAGCATGTTGTGGAATGATTTTTTTGGACTGGATTAATTCACTCTTAGCCTCGGGTAAATCTCCAATTGTTATGTAGAGGTCTATTAAAATAAATCGAGACTGTATATTACCTGGATCAGCAATAATGGCTTTACGCATCCAGATGATGGCTTCATCAACATGACGCTTATTTAATTCAATTTGTGACAAGCCAAAAAGTGCTTGTGTGAAATTAGGAGCTAATTCTAAAACCAGATGAAATTGAGACTCAGCTTTCTCTATTTGTCCTGTTGAAAACAAAGACCAAGCAACATTAGCTTGTAAAATTGGCGACAAAGGGTCAAGCTCTGCTGCTTTACGGTGTAATTTTAATGCCTCTTGATAACGGTTAGTATTATTACGTAACATCACACCATACCAATGATAAGTACTCGTGTAATTTGGATTAAGACTTAAGGAATATAGAAAACTTTCTTCTGCCTTTTTTATTTTTCCACGTTCGTTTAAATAATCTGCTTTGGATGTATGGGCTTCTGCTAATTCTGGCTGTAATGCAAGTGCTTTAGCCACCAATGGCTCTCCTTTTTCTAGCATATCAGAATATTTAAGATCACTGTATTCGTTTAAAAGCCTGAGTGTGTCTGCCTGAGCAACATAGGCCAATGCATAGTTTGAATCAAGGGCAGTCGCTTTTTGAAACAGTGTGAGCGCCTGCTTTAGTGCAATGCTATTTCGTGACAATATGCGTTGTCTCCCTGCCAAATAGGCATTGTAAGCATCTAAATTATTTGTGTCTGGATGTTCTGCATTTTTTAGTTCTGCTGGAGTGAGTTCTGCTTTAAGCGCAGCAGCTATTTTATTTGAAATTTCGGTTTGAATTTTAAAAATGTTGTTGGCTGTCAATTCTCTGTCATAAACTTCGGCCCAGATGTGATTGTCGGTTTGCGCGTTTATTAATTGCACATTGATGCGAATTTGATTTCCTGATTTTTGTACACCACCCTCGAGGATATTGGCAACACCCAGTTCTTTGGCTATTTGCTTTATTTTTTTTGTTGTGCCTTTGTATTCCAATACAGAAGTACGTGAGATGACTTTTAAAGCAGATATTTTAGAAATATGCGTGAGTAAATCATCGTGCAAGCCTACAGTTATGGGTTCACTTTCTGGGTTATTTGCCATGTTAGTAAAAGGCAGTACGGCTATTGATTTGTTATTTGTTTTTGCATCGAGTGACTGGATTCCCGCCTGCGCGGGAATGATGGTGTTGTTTTTAATGACAGAAGGTTTAGCTATTATGGTATTATTTCCACTACTTTCCACGTCATTGCCGCGAAGGCGGGAATCCATGCCTGTATCACCAAATTGTTGCCAAGCTCCTAGTCCAATGACAGTAACAATTCCAACTAAAATCAAACCATCAAGTTTACTGCTTGAGGTCGTTTCACCTTCTTTTAATTCTTCTGTACGCCTCATACCTTCTGGGGTCATTTCAAATGCCCAAGCCAATAATAGAGCAATCGGAAAGCCTATTATCAAAGCAGAAGTAATGACACTGTCAAACCACTCGGGCAATTTTAATGATGCTTCAAGCGTACCAGCCACTTGCATCAATATCCATGCAACTACTGCGTAAATTCCCGCTATGCGGAAAACATTTCTTCTTTTTAGTTCTTTAAATAGGTTCATAGTATTCTTAGTTTAGTTGTCATGAAAAAGCGGAAACAGGCACAAATCCAGCTTTTCTGTAATAGATTTTCTATTCTCGGACAAGCTCCTAGGAGCTTGTCCGAGAATAGGAATCGTAGCGAAGGAAAGCTGGTTTGAGGGCTATTTTTCACTGATTTTAGGCGAATAGTCACTCTATTTAACGAGAATCAGTGGAAAAAAGCACCAAATCCAGCTTTTCTGCAGTAGATTTTCTATTCTCGGACAAGCTCCTAGTGTGGCTAAAATGTTTTTTAATAAGCCTTTGGTCTCAGCCAATTCATCTTCGAGTTGATTAGTCATTTTTATAAGGGTTTCCTGTAATAAGGGGAAGTAGGTTTGCAAGAGCAGTATCATATGTTTCTTTGCATACTTTAGATTCATATTTTGTTCTGCGCTGTTTCCATGACATGGTTAAAACGATATTGGTTACGACGACACTTGGGCTATCTAAATTATCCAGCTTAACCTCACTGGGTGTATTTCTGATACTGGTACTGATTGGTGAGCAAATCAACAATGACGTTGCCTTATTGTAGTTCTTGCTAGAATAGACTAAAGCTGGTCTATATTTGCCAATTTCTTTGCCTTTAGTTGGCTCAAAATCAAGCCAAATAATATCACCTCGATCAGGAATATACATTAAATTTCATACTCGCTTAATAAGAGGTTTGGTATTAAATCTGCATGACAGTTTTGCTCATTTAGCCCTGCGATTAAGTAATCCTCTGTTATAACCTTTTCCCTTTTTACGGGAATAACTGTTAATACGCCATCCTTAATATCATAAGTAACTTGATCACCTGCTTTTACATTTAATTCCTTCGATATTTTAGCATCCAACCTAAGGCCTAAACCATTGCCCCAAGTTGATATTTTCTTCTGTACTTTCATCACATTTTCTCAATTAAATATAAACATGTGTACACGTTAATGTATTGCACATTCCAAGTCAAGGTATTTTTTGCTCTGGAATAAGCTCCTATTTGGTCAACCCAACTTTCCATCACCATCAATGTCTTTTGACAGGTGGATTTCAAGTGCGACTAAAGTATTTTTTAATAAGTCTTTGGTCGCGAGCAAGTCTGCTTCGAGTTGATCGACATAGGGGGGATATGGTTAATAACATTTTAATACTCCGTCATTGCGAGGGAGGAACTAGTGTGGCAATCTCCTGAATAAACTCGTTCCATTATTGGAATAGACTGGCAAGAAATCCTTCCTTAAGGAAGCTCTGATAAATAGAGAATTCTCAGCAAGTCATAAAGTATTTAGATGCGAGTTGTAATTTGAAAAATAATGGTCATTCCATATTTAAAAATTTCAGCAAAGCAGATGAATGCTTTATGGCTTGCCCAACGGGGCTTTCATAGGCTTCCAATCTCTTCTTTGAATTATTTTGAAATGGAATGACCAATTCTACAACAATTCAAATCGACCTTGAAAACCTAATCGGGATTTGGGTATTATTTGAGCTTAATTGTTATTGGGGCTCAACTTATTGTAAATTAAAGCTCAAATATGCGCTATAATGGCCTTTTAATAAAATTAAATTGAGCTACAAAATACAGTTATGAAAGCCAATGACATCAATCAAATTTTACAACAGATAACAATACAGCCCAATCAATCGTCCAAAACGCTATATGAAAGTTTGGCAATTGAAATAAGTTGGCTCTATGTGAAATCGAGTGGGTAATGTATAATCCACTACATGAACAGTGAAACATTATTCGCAATGGGATTGGGTCTAGAATCTCCATGGAAAATA
>Ga0316206_1000902_pt1 | contig 32093 bp, 25 predicted proteins | sample 6monthpyrite_MG_FD_204942 | JGI IMG/M metagenome (GOLD analysis project Ga0316206, IMG submission 204942) | Microbial mat bacterial communities from mineral coupon in-situ incubated in ocean water Damariscotta River, Maine, United States -... | ecosystem: Environmental > Aquatic > Marine >... | reverse complement strand
ATCAAGATGAGGCTATGCGTTTGTCTAATCCTGCTTCCAGACAGACTGATGTCCACTGACTTTGTTCAACATATCCAGATACTTCTCATGGGCATCAACTTCATCACAGGTTGCCTGCTGCACAAAAAAATCAACTCCATCACGACTAACAGGAACAATAGTCTCTTCACGTGTCCCGGAATTTCCTTCCTGATGCCCTCCCAGACTCAGACTGACCTGCCCTCCTGTCATTGCAAGATAGACATCGGCCAGTATTTCGGCATCAAGTAAAGCGCCATGCTTTTCTCGTTGCGTGTTATCAATATAGTAACGTTTACAAAGTGCATCCAGACTGTTTCGTTGCCCTGGGTGCATCTTTCTGGCCAGAGTCAGCGTATCCAGTACACTACATACATCCGCAATCAGGTCAGTCTTTTTGCTTAGTCGAATCCACTCGCTATTTATAAACCCTACATCGAACGGAGCATTATGTATGACTAACTCAGCGCCACGAATAAAACTGATAAAGTCATCATTAATATCTGTAAAGCGGGGCTTGTCTTGCAGAAACTCATTGGTAATGCCATGAACTTCTATCGCACCTTCATCAACCTCCCGGTCAGGCTGAATATATTGATGATAATGATTACCTGTTAATTTTCTATCCATCAGTTCAACACAACCGATTTCAATAATTCGATGACCCTGCTTCGGATCCAGGCCAGTCGTTTCTGTATCCAGAACAATCTGCCTCATGCCTGCATCTCATCAATAGCCAGATTTGCCAATTCATCCACACGTTCATTTTCCTGATGACCTGAATGTCCTTTAACCCAATGCCAGTTAATTCGATGTTTGCTTGTCACTGCATCCAGGCGTTGCCACAAATCTACATTTTTAACCGGTTTTCTGGCGGCTGTTTTCCAGCCTCGTTTTTTCCAGCCTTCCAGCCATTCTGTTATGCCTTTCATCACATATTGTGAGTCTGTCGTCAGCTCGACTGCACTGGTTTTTGTAAGACTTTCCAATGCCATAATAGCGGCCATCATTTCCATGCGGTTATTAGTGGTCTCAGCTTCACTGCCGTATAATTCTTTTTCAACACTCTGATAGCGCAACAATGCGCCCCATCCACCTGGCCCAGGGTTTCCACGGCATGCGCCATCAGTAAAAATTTCAACTTTCATCTCATTTATCTCTCAATTACCTGTAGCCACGCTGGACTATTACGCATTTTCAGCATCTCCAGAACTATATTTACAGCTTCGGGATGCAGCGTCACTCAATCCTGTTACCATATTACGCGTTGGTCGCCAGCGAGGCTTGATTGGGGTCATGGTCGAAACCTGCTTGCGCGCAACAACCATATATACACCTCCCGCAAATGGCCACATTTTCTTGCCCCATCGCTCCATAAAACGAAACCGTGCCAGAACTCCACTATGATTTACTGGCAAGCGATAAAAGCAATAGTGAGTATCCAGCACTTTAAAACCCAATAATGCCAGCCAGTCCCGAATTCGGGGGGTACTTAAAAAGTGACTATTCCATGGAGCAGACGGTCGCCTCCACGCAAAAATCTTTCTTATCCCCCAGAAACTACGTGGGTTAAAGCCAACAATAATAATATGCCCCTCAGGAACCAGAACACGCTCAGCTTCCCGTAAGACCTGATGTGGCTCATTTGCAATATCCAGAGCATGATGCAGAATAACCGCATCGATACTATCTGGCTGGACTGGCATATGCTCAGGCGAACCTATCAAATCACCTGGAAAGTCTACCGCTGTTCCCATAGCCACTTTATGTAAAATACGGCTTGTATTTAACGAGACTGACCCGACTGAACCAAGCTGTAACAAGTGATAACCAAACAAGTCTGGCAGGATTTTATCTAATTCCTGCTGTTCCAGATACGCCAGCGACTTACCCAATGGTTCATAATACCAATCCATAAGCTGCTGGAGTTTATGAGGAAAGTGACTGGGACCGATTCTTTGTTTCATGATGACAAAAGCATACCATACTCACTCGCTTAATCTGCAAAATTACTATGCCAGTCACCCTGAAAATATTTGACCAAAGACCGCTTAACTGACAGGATACAGTCATGAATGACAGCCCGGACATGCAACTAAAAATCTCCTGCATTAAAGCCTTTAAAGACAACTATATATGGTTGATTAATAAAGATAATTCGAAAAACATCATTATCGTTGATCCGGGCGACTCCCGACCTGTACTGAAAGCAGTAACCGCACATCAGCTTACCCCTGTCGCCATTCTGATTACCCACCATCACCCCGATCATATTGGCGGCGTTGATGATTTAATAAAGCAATTTAATATCCCGGTTTATGGGCCGGGCAATGAAAATATCAAGGCCATTAGCCACATAGTACATGAAGGTGACATTATTACTTTTGACCCACTAGATGTGCATTTCCAGGTCATCGAGGTTCCCGGACATACCCGGGGCCATGTCGCTTATTATGGCCATGGCGTGCTATTTTGCGGAGATACCTTGTTTGCCGGTGGTTGTGGCAGGATATTTGAAGGAAACCCTGCACAGATGTATCATTCGCTGGAAAAAATACGTGACTTACCCGATGAAACGCTGATGTTTTGTGCCCACGAATACACACAGGATAATCTGAAATTTGCTGAGATTGTAGAGCCAGGTAATCCGGCATTACTTGAACGAATAAAAACGACGGCGATATTACGTCGACAACACAAGCCAACGGTACCTTCATCACTCGGACTTGAAAAAAAAACCAATCCTTTTCTGCGCTGTCATTTGCCAAATGTGACCCAGGCAGCAGAAGCCTTTGCACTAAAGCCATTAAAATCCGGTGCCGATACATTTAGTATGGTTCGTTACTGGAAGGATACACTTGATTAACGCTTATGTATTTAATTAAACAACTAAAACCCGCGACCCTCACTATCAGTTTGATGTCAGTATTGTTACTTGCCTCAGCCTGCAACACTGACTTTTTAAAGCCTTCAGCAGCTGTACAAAAACAGACACCAGCAGATCAGTCCGAAAATCCTGAAGTAACACCTGCCACATCATCTGCAAATGCAGCAGACACAAATTTCAATGATGATGATACTTATGACGCCTCACAGGCCAGGGCTGCAAGGCACTCGCCTTCTCAGGTACCTTTTTTCTCAACACCTGAAGAAACACAATTATGGAAACGTATTGCGCTTGCTATGCGACTGGGTGACTACAGCCAACACCCTCGCGTCAAAGTCCATATCGAATGGTATGCACGACACCCTGAATACCTGGACAGGGTTGCCAAACGTGCAGAACCATTTTTGTACCTGATTACAGAAAAAATAGAAAAACATAAAATTCCTGGCGAAATCGCACTGCTACCTGTTGTAGAAAGCGCTTTCCAGCCTTTCGCCTACTCGCATGGGCGTGCTGCCGGTATCTGGCAATTTATTCCGGGGACAGGGCGACTGTTTGGCTTAAAACAAAACTGGTGGTATGACGGTCGCCGTGATGTTGCCGCATCAACGGATGCTGCTCTTAAATACCTCAGCTCTTCACACAAACGCTTAAATAATGACTGGTTACTGGCACTCGCTGCTTACAATTCCGGTGAAGGCACTATCAATAGAGCCATTCGCAAAAACCGTAAAAAAGGCAAGCCAACTGATTTCTGGCATCTCGACCTACCCAATGAAACACGAGAGTATGTGCCTAAATTGTTAGCTATCAGTGCGATTATTGCTGACCCGTTAAAATATAACCTCAGTCTTTACCCGATTAAAAATAAAGCACAGGTTACCCAGGTTGCTGTTAACGGACAGATTGATCTGGCACTGGTTGCTCAATTAGCTGACATTAGTCTGGAAGAAGTCTATCAACTGAATCCTGCCTATAATCGCTGGGCAACAGAACCCGGAAAAACACGTAAATTAATTATTCCAATTAATAGTAAAAAACTATTTAGTAAGCGACTTGCTAAAATTCCGGCATCACAACGCGTAAAATGGAAGCGTCATAAAATAAAATCTGGCGAAACCCTGTCTCATATTGCTATCCGTTATGGTACTTCAATAAAATTGCTTAAACAGATTAACCGGGTGAGTAATCGTTCGATAAGAAAAGGTCGCTACCTGATGATTCCGGTCGCAACACGCTCTTTATCCCAGTACAGTCTGACTAAACCACAGCGCTCCAGGGCAAACCTGAACCGTAAACGAGAAGGTAAGAAAGTTTTTCATAGAGTACGTCATAAAGATACATTCTGGGATCTGTCCCGACGTTACCATGTCTCGATACGCGCACTGGCTAAGTGGAATGGTATGGCGCCAGGCGACTCACTTAAACCCGGCAAAAAACTGGTTTTATGGCTAAAAAATAAATCAGCCCTGCGCCACGGTTACCGTTCACCGCTGCCTGCAGCGACAATTCGTACCATCCATTATACGGTACGTAAAGGTGACTCCCTCGCTCGCATATCAGCACGATTCAAAGTTACCATTCAGCAATTAAGAAAATGGAATAAATTACCGAAGAAGGGTTATTTACAACCAGGGCAACGACTTAAATTGCTTGTAGATGTAACACAACAGACTTGAGTCTTGTTTTACCATGTAGCTTTTTTGCAGGAGTGAATTTATTCGCGAACAATACACAGGAATCTGTACAGTGCATCCCAACATGTGCTCTAAGAATTCGTGAATAAATTCACTCCCACAAATAGATTAAACTGTCATTCCGAGTCAATTTTTACCGCATAAATCAAATAGGTTGGATACTGTCCCTTACATCAGTAAATATCCAGCATGATAGCTGTATTACCGAAACGGTTTCCGGGTGCGAAAAAATGCATAAAATCACTCTGATACCCTCAATTATCTCGCCAGGATGACGATATAAGCTATATAACGAAAATACAGCTCAAAAAGGCCAACAATGACCAACAATACTCTGACTGATGACCAGATAACCAGCATCATGAGCGGCATGACTATCCCTGTGCAACCACAGATCATGGTAGACCTGCAAATGGAACAGGCAATGCCTGATCCCGACCTGAATGAAATTGCCCGGCTTATCAGCCGTGATGTCGGTATTTCCGGACGTGTACTCAAAGCAGTGAATTCACCTTTCTTTGGCTTACGCAGTGCTATTACCTCGATTCAGAAAGCTGTCTCCTTGTTAGGTATGAACAGTGTGATTAATATTGTCAATGCAATAGCGATGTGTAATGAGATTTGCAATCAGGACAATATGAGCGAAGATGAAATAAAAGACATGAATCGCTTTTGGGACACCGCGCAGGATGTTGCACTGGTGTCAGCAACAATCGCAAAACAGATCAGTTTTATCTCTCCGGATGAATCCTATAGTCTTGGATTGTTTCATAATGCCGGTATTCCCATGTTGTTATCCAAAAGCAAGGATTACCATGAAATAATGAAGCAATCTTACCATGGTGATACGCGCAGGATCATTGACCATGAAAACAAAATCCTCAACTCAAATCATGCTGTTGTTGGTTTTTACCTTGCCAAATCCTGGAAATTGTCTCCTTATATTTGTGAAGCAATATCTCAACATCATAATATTATCGAGTTATTCTCTCAGGGAACGCAGAAAGGCAGTGAAATGTTAAATCTGCTGGCTGTTCTAAAAATGGCGGAGCATATTGTGGGGCTATATCAAATTTTGGGTGGGCAGAACACCGACCATGAATGGAACGAATCACGTGATCTTATTTTTCAATACCTGAGCATTACTGAAGATGACTATGTTGATATACAATCTGTTTGCCACGAGTTAGGCATTGGCATAGAGAACCGGCTTCTCTAGTTCAGTTAATCACCTTACTCAGGCTGCATCAGGTTCGCATTTAAAACCCGTATTTTGCAGAAAGAATGTCAGTAAATCATGTACAGGGCGTATTTCTTTACGAAACGGTAACGCTTCCGTACCTCTGAAAAATAATCCTTTTTTAACATCACCCCGTTGTGCGGCAGCAAGCTGGGTTTCTATACAAAATTGTCCTGCCTCCGGATTTCCGTCTTTAAAGCCACAATGGCTAAGACATTCCAGATTACGCGGACAACGTGCACGTTCAGAATTCGCTTTTTCCTTTAGCCTTTCCTCGCGTTTCATATATTTTTCCAGCCAGGGTGTCAGAACAGCTCTTGCTGGTAAACCTGCTGAACTGGTAAACGTAACAATATCTTCTGGTTTAGCATTAATCAGAACCTGTTTAAAATTCACATGTGCATCACCTTCACATGTCACCGCAAAAGGTGTGCCTATCTGTACACCGGCATAACCTGCAGCAATAAGTTTACTGATTTGCTCATGGCTATTAATACCACCCGCAGCGATCAGGGGTATAGATGCCGGGTCAATTGATAACTTTTCCATTAACTCACGGGTTTGTAACAACACAGTTAAAAAATCATACTTCGTATCATCGATCTCATTAATACGAGTTGCACCCAGATGGCCACCCGCATAACGTGGATGTTCAATGACAATAGCATCAGGTAATCGTCCTTTACGTTGCCATTTTTTTAGTACCGCACGTATGCCCCTGACCTCTGAAAGAATAGGAATCAATGCAACATCATCATAACCTTCAGTCAGTTCAGGTAAATCAAAAGGCAGACCAGCACCCATAACGATAGCATTAGCACCACTCTGACATGCCTGTTTTACCAGTTCCGGGGCATGCTTGAGTGCTTTCATCACGTTGACGGCAAGAAAACCATCAGCACCCGCTATTTTTCGCGCCATGCGAATTTCACGATCAAGTGCTATCAAATTATCTTTAAACAACTCATCATGATCATGACAGCGCCGATGGTTTTCCATCAAGTCATGATGCAGTCGCCTTAATTCAACACCTGCTATCGTTCCAACAGCCCCTTCAGCAGCAACAGTACCTGCCAGCCTGTGTGCTGAGATACCTATGCCCATTCCACCCTGCATCATGGGTAACAATGAATGCCCCCGTATTTGCATTCGTGGAAGATCAGTTTCTATCATTGTGTATCCCACTCATTATCTTTAATGTGCCTATTATCGAAATATAGTGAATGACCATATTGATCTGGATCAAAGAGTAAAGAATGAAGCATAAAAAACCCCGGCCAGGAATGATTGACCAGGGTTATTATTGACGTTAAATCTGTGTTATTTTGCGTAAAAGTCTGTAGCTGCCTTAACTGCCTGGCCTGAATTGATTTTTGCACCCATTGCCGTCAGAACTGCATCCAGTGCGCCCAGACAAAATAACACGTTTGTTTTATTGCTCGCATGCCCCATCAGGCCAATACGCCAGACCTTCCCTGCCAGCGCACCTAAACCCGCACCTATTTCAAGGTTGTAATCCTGCAATAATCTGGCTCGAACAGCCGCGTCATCAGCGCCTTGCGGAATCGTGACTGCATTCAATTGCGGTAGACGATCTTCTTCTTTCACAATAAATTCCATGCCCATGGCTTCAATGCCCGCTCTCAGGGCCAGATGATTATGCAAATGCCTGTCCCATGAGTTTTCAAGGCCTTCTTCCTGCAAAATAACCAATGACTCATGTAAGCCGTAAAGTGAATTAACAGGTGCAGTGTGATGATAAGCACGTTTAGCTCCACTACCCCAGTAGCCCATAACCAGATTCATATCCAGAAACCAGCTTTGCACCGGGTGTTTACGGGTTGAAATCTTTTTCTGTGCAGCCTCACTGAAACTGACGGGTGACAAACCCGGTGTGCAAGACAAACACTTTTGCGTACCTGAGTAAATCGCATCAGCGCCCCACTCATCGACCAGCACAGGTACACCACCCAGTGACGTCACGGCATCAACAATAGTCAGGCAATCATATTGGTGCGCCAGTTTTATCAGTGTGTTTGCATCTGACAAAGCACCCGTTGATGTTTCTGCATGCACAAAAGTAACAACCGAGGCATCCGGATTTGCTTTCAGTGCTTCTTCCAGTTTTTGTGGGTCAACTGCCTTGCCCCAGTCATCTTCAACCATAATGGCAGTAGCGCCACAACGAATGACATTTTCTTTCATACGTCCGCCAAAAACACCATTCTGGCAAACAATGACCTTATCACCAGGTTCGACCAGATTTACAAAACAACTTTCCATGCCTGCGGAACCAGGGGCAGAAACAGGCATAGTCAATGCGTTGTCTGTTTTAAAGGCATACTGTAACAAGCCTTTCATTTCATCCATCATTTGTACAAAGGCCGGATCAAGATGACCTATAGTCGGGCGTGACATGGCCTCCAGAATACGGGGGTTAACATCAGATGGGCCGGGGCCCATCAAGGTACGTTGCGGTGGATGAAAAGAAGAAATACTCATGCAATGCCTCACTAATAATTAAGGTAATAAATGTCCAATTCAAAATATCGACGAATCATAGCAAAAAACTCAGGTTTATTAAATCCAGGATCAGGTTACATTACTGATCCTGGTATAAAAAACAACGTACTGTATGTTGCTCCCCGGTGCTTTCCGGATAACTTTCTCGACACTGTGGCATAACATTCGGGCAGCGGGGATGAAAATGACAGCCTGAAGGCGGATTAATGGGTGAAGGCATATCGCCTTCCAGTTTAATCACTTCAGTTTGATTTTCTGTATCAATGACCGGCACTGCTGACAAAAGTGCTCGCGTGTAAGGGTGCTGAGGTGTATTTAAAACAGCCTTTACCGGGCCCTGTTCCACAATTCGTCCCAGATACATCACGGCAATATTATCTGCAAGATACGCCACCACAGATAAATCATGGGTGATAAATAAATAGGACAAGCCCAGTCTGTGTTGTAAGTCTTTCAGCAAATTTAATATTTGCGCCTGAACCGATACATCCAGCGCACTGGTGGGTTCATCACAAACCAGTAGTTTAGGGTTAACTGCTAAAGCGCGTGCAATACAGATACGTTGCCGCTGACCACCGGAAAATTCGTGCGGGTAACGATATTTCATATCAGCCGTCAGGCCAACCTGAGTTAATAATTCATCTACTCGTGCAGTACGTTTTTTTGCATCTGGCAATATACCTTGCGCCAGCATACCTTCTTCCACGATATCAGTAACACGCATACGCGGATTCATCGAAGAAAACGGATCCTGAAATATTATCTGAATATCACTTCGACGTTTGCGTAACAACTCACCACTGAGCTCCATCAGTGACTGACCTTCAAACAAAACATTGCCAGATGTATAACGACGTAACAATTGAAGTACACCCTTACCTACGGTTGTTTTTCCGCAACCAGATTCACCCACCAGTGCCAGCGTTCTACCTTTTCTTATTGACAAATCCACGCTATCAACGGCATGCACATGGCCAACTGTTTTACGAAATAAACCCTTTTGTACAGGAAAATAAACTTTCAGACCATCTACCTTAAGCAGAATATCCGAGTCATCCAGACCATCATCACTCTCGCTATTATTCTCTGCCGCCGCTTGCGGTACAGACTTTTCCAGTTGCTTACCCAGAAAATGACATCTGCCAGCCTGTTGCGCTGATAGCTGCTGCCATTGGGGTTCAGCTGTTTTGCACATCGATTGCCTCAGTTCACATCTGGGTTCAAAGCGACACCCTGAAAATTCCTGTGACAGAGAGGGTACGTTACCGGATATCACCTCAAGATTTTCTGAGCGCTTTTCCATATCAGGTAAAGCACGAAATAATTTCTGGCTATAAGGATGCGCAGCCCTGTCAAAAAATATCTGTCGATCTGCAAGCTCTACCATTTGACCCGCATACATAACGCCTATTCGATCTGCCATTTGTGCGGCTACACCCAGGTCATGTGTAATCAGCAATATGGCCATGCCCGTTTTTTGTTGCAGTTCTTTGAGTAGTGTCAATACCTGTAACTGTATGGTTACATCCAGTGCTGTTGTTGGTTCATCAGCAATCAGTAATTCAGGGTCTCCGGCAAGTGCAATCGCTATCATTACGCGTTGCTTCATCCCCCCCGATAGCTGATGTGGATACTCATTTATTCGACTAACAGGATCAGGGATACCCACAGCGTCGAGCAGTTCCAGTATACGCTCCTGCTCAAGTTTGCCTTTCAATCCTTTGTGTCGACGCAGAACTTCGCCAATCTGCTCTCCAACCATCAACACCGGATTTAATGATGTCATTGGCTCTTGAAAGATCATCGCAATACGATGACCACGAACATCACGCATCGCCACCTCAGACCAGTCACTGATTTTATCGTCATTCAATGAAATTGAGCCATCAACCACACGTCCACCGGGAGAAGGTAACAGACCCATAATGGCCAGTGCTGTCATTGACTTGCCGCAACCGGACTCACCCAGCAAAGCAAACGTTTCACCTTTTCTGATAGACAGGCTAATCCCGTCAACAGCACGTACCGGGGTTTCTCCGCCTTCAACCCAGGCCTTCAGATTATCCAGCTGTAATAAGTCAGCGGTCATTTACCAGTAGCCATGCTGAGTTCAAGAATAACTTTTTTCATAGCAATCCTTTGCTGTTCCGGCAGTTTGACCCAGGCCAGCGCAATTTCAAAGGCTTCCTTATCCATTTTCGGGCTTCCATCTGCTGTTATTTCAATATCATCCTGCTCAACCGGGTCACACTGTGCTTCACGAACGGGGCTGGGCCTGCTTTTCGGATATTTCAGACCAATACCGGATAATAGCCAGTTTGAACGGACATCAAGAAACTGGGATATTTTGACCAGTTGCGATGTTTTCGGGAAACTCTCTCCTTTTAACCAGGCGCCAATAGTCTGGGCGGACAACTTAAGCTCCTTGGCCAGTGCAGACTGACGTCCATGCCCCATGCGGGGATAATTCATATCATCCAGTGCTTCATTTAAACGCTGTGAAAATTTCTGTTTTTCACTTGACATAATACTTCCTCTTTTCCTCTGTTATTCCTGACTATTTCCGTTGCATATGGGGATCAAAAGCATCCCTGACTGCATCAGAAAACAGATTAGCTGACAATACCAAGATAAACATAAAACTGAAAGCCGCCACCAGCGACCACCATACCATCGGCTCGCGCGCCATTTCCAGACGCGCACCATTAATCATATTACCCCAACTGTTGGTAGATGGGTCAACCCCGACACCGACATACGAGAGAACCGCCTCAGCCAGCACCAACCCACTAAAGTCCAGCACAACAACAATCAGAACAATATGACTGATATTAGGGATAATGTGTTTTCTGATGATACGCATTTTTTTCACCCCGAACGCTTCAGCTGCCTGAATGTATTCCAGTTCACGCAGCTTGAATGACTCTCCCCTTAACAAACGACACAACCCCGTCCAGCTGGTAATGCCGAGAATAAAACACAACGCAAGTAATCTCAGGTCAGCACGTTCAATGGTTGTACTAAACATATCTGGATGGTTGGCAATATAAACATCTATAGATAAGATCGCAGCCGCAATTAACAGAACACCCGGAATGGAATTTAATGTTGTGTAAATATACTGGATAATATCATCTATCCAGCCTCTGAAAAAACCGGCAACGACTCCCAGCATAATCGCAAACGGCAACATCACCAGCGTCGTTAGCGTACCTATGACAAGACCGGTACGAATACTTTTAACAGATAGATACAAAACATCCTGACCCACTTTGTCTGTACCCAGAATATGATAAAAACTCCCTGCATCGGCAATAAATAAAACAATAAATAAAATAAGCCAGCAACACATGGCAGCTGTGCGCCAGGGAAGCTTGAACCGACCATTCAGAAATCTGATCAACAAAAGCCTGACTGATACTCTCTGATAAAATGATTGCCTGAGAACAAAGAGTAAAATAAATAACAATGTTATACCTATGCTCCATAATATGGCTATTGATAAACGTTTTAATATATCTGCCATTTTATCAGCCACAGGATCTTTCAGATGTACACCGCCAAACTTGAGACGAGGATAAATGCGAACACTACTACCATCCGGCTTATCAACACTCTCCCTAGAAAACAGCTGTGTTGCAAACGGGGCAGAATAAGTTTTTTCTACCTTAGAATGAAGGTCAGTTGCCAGGATATCCAGCAAGCTTTTCACATCAACCGAGTAATGAACCGGTTTGTTATGTTCGGCAGGTAATGGTAATCGGAAATGAACTGAATCAAGCAATCCCACAATCAGATAGGCGAGTAAAAAAATAATCGCAGCCATACTGATTTTACGTTGGAATACCTGACGCCATGGTTGGCATAGATGCTCATGGCGTCTGATATAGGTCACAATAATGACTAACATTATCATTAGTAGCAGAATAAACTTGTCAGTCAATAAATATGCTGACTTAACTCCCAGCCAGCCAGGTAACAAATTTAAAAACAGTAATATAACACTAATAAACAATGCAGGCTTAATCAGCCAATGTCGAAATATTAATGTCGGCATTATTGTAACCTCACACGAGGATCAACCAGTGTGTACGAAATATCGGTTAACAATAACCCCGCGATATACATGATAGAGCCCAGAAAAACCATGGCTCTGACAACTGCAAAATCCTGACCCTGAATAGCGTCGATAGTATAACTACCCAGACCCGGTACACCAAAAAATGACTCCAGCAACAAGCTACCCATAAATAATAATGGAATCACAACCACTACGCCGGTTAAAATAGGAATCATGGCGTTTTTTAAAATATGCTTAAACAAAACACGTAATTCTGACAACCCCTTTGCACGAGCTGTACGCACATAGTCTTTGCCAATTTCTTCGAGAAAAATGGTTCTATACCATCGCGTACTGGAACCGATACCACCTACTATACCTATGACCACAGGGAGTATCAGAAACTTGATCGCATTTGCTCCAGAGTCGTAACCTGAAATAGGTACTAACTGCATTAATTTACCTAACAGGTACTGTCCGCCAATAATATAAAACAGAGTTGAAACCGACATCAGAACCACACAAAAAACAACCCCCCACAGATCGATGTAGGTAGAGCGGAAAAATACCAGTAATAATGCAAAACTGATATTCATCAATATACCTATTAAAAATATCGGGATTGCGATTGCCAGACTTGGCCACATGCGCTGCAATACATCTTCGCCAATCGGGCGACCATCATCTGCATAACCAAAATCAAATACGAATAAACGCACAGATTTAGCATAGAAAATAGTATCCGTTATCTTGCTGATACCTTTGCCCTGACTATTATAAAATAATGGCTTGTCGTAACCGCGCTCATGCTTCCACTTTTCTATCGCCACATCGGTAACATGTTTTTCCCCCAGATGCATACGTGCCATATCATCCGGACTGTTCACGATGAAAAATAATGAGAACGTAAGCAGGTTTACGCCAATTAAAATGGGGATTGCGTATAAAAAACGACGAATGATATAGGCAAACATATTGGTTACATGGCTCCTGAGATATTAACCAGACTGATTGACAGGTCGATGTTCTTTTCTGATATAAGCCACAACAGCGGGAATCAGCAATACAATAAAAAACAGTAAAATTCCCCACAAAGGCCAAAGTACCGGAGTATTCCATGCGGCTCGTTGCTTAACCCTGAGTGCCGTATTAATTTTTTTATATTTTAAATTATTATGTGCCATCTGATTGGTATTCGCATTACCATACCAGTCATGAAATAACACAAAACTTTTCGGGTGAAAACCAAATAACCACGGTGCATCATAACGAAGAATAGTTAGCATCTTATCGATAATCAGTTGGCGCTCCGGGCTATTTTCCATATTATTCATCTGCTCGAACAGACGATTGTATTCAGGGTTATTGTAATTGGATGCATTTTCTCCATGAAATTTGACCTTGGCATTAGGGCCATACAACAGGAAAAGAAAGTTTTCCGGATCAGGATAATCTGCATTCCAGCCCCATGAATATATCTGAGCATTGCCTTTCATCATTTTATCCCGAAAGCGATTATAGTCCGTATTACGAATTACCAACTGCACGTCAATCTTGGCAAACTGTTTTTTATACCAGTCCCATTGCGACTTGGAATCGGGCCCGGCACCTGTGGTATCAAAATATAATAACAATGGTTTACCTGTCTTTTTATCTCGCCCGTTCGGATAGCCCGCCTGCGCCAGTAATTTTTTCGCCTCAGCTATATTGCGCCGTTTGGCTTTACCTTGCTGCCATTTATACACAACCGGATTAATACCAGACTTTTCTTCTCGATAACCAAAGATACCTGGTGGTATCGGACTCTGTGCTGCAATGCCCCTGCCGTTTCTGAAAATCGATATCATATCTTCAAAATCAACTGCAATCGAAATTGCCTGCCGCAACTTCCGTGCACGCTGGCTCTGCCCACCCACTACCGGATCAAGCATATTAAACCCCATATAAAATGTTGACGTCTCAACTGAGGTAAGCAAACCAATCCCTTTTTGTTTCATTTCATCCGTTAGCTGCGCTTCTCCTGCGAGCCCGAACTGAATGGTCTGATCAAAGCTATCTGAAGTAATACCGGATACATCATAATAACCTTGCAGAAATTTATTCCAGTAAGGAATATTTTCTTTTTCCAGCACATAAATGACCTTGTCAATAAATGGCATTGGTTTACCCGCGTCTTTCAGTAAACCTGCCTTCCTGTCTGCCGGCATGCCTTCTGCAGGATACAGATCCACCCTGAAATTAGGGTTTCGCTGCAACATCATTCGACGGTTAGGATTATTTTCTGTCAACATATAGGCGCCTGTACCGACCGGATACCAGTCAAGACTCAGATTTCGTTGTTTCATACCCGCCTGAGAATAAAATTTATCAACCTCCGGAGGGACAGGTGAGAAAAAGGGCATTGCCAGCCAGTATAAAATCTGCGGGTACTTACCTTTTATGCGAATTCGATAACGGTATCGATCAATAACCTGGACACCCTGAAGCTTATATTGATTAAGATCCAGAAAATCAGAATTAACCGACTTATCTTTTTCTGCTACTTTACGCGCAGCCTTTAATACACCTGCATACTCTTTTAAGCCAACGATATAATCAGTCATCAGACTATAAACAGGTGAGTTCAGTTTCGGGTGAGCCATTCGCTTGATTTGATAAACATAATCTGACGCCTGCAGCTCTCTGGTTCCAACATGTGCAAAATCATCCAGTGTCTTGATATTTTCAAGATCAGACTCTTTCAGGTTCAAATACCTGGGTATGCCTTTACTATCAACTGCAAAGGCCGGATGTGGTTGATAACGTATACCTGGTTTGATCTCGATAATATAATCACTAAAAGCAATATCAGACACCGGCGCATCTTTGGCGAGTAACTGACCCTGCCTGTCCAGATACCGGGCATCAGGCATTCTAACTGCAGTTAGTGGTTCCAGTTGATAGGGCCGTTTAAAATAATGATACTGTAAGGGAGGTTCATAGATCTGTCCTATAAAACGATATTCCGTTGCACTATAGGAGCGTATTGGATCCAGATGTTTGGGGCGCTCACTGAAAGAAGAGTAACTAATCTGGAGCTTGTCCTCTGACACCGGGTAGGGATTATTCCATGCCCGATCATCACAAGCAGTCTGTAATAGCAACAATAACAGCGATGATAAAAAAAACTGTTTGCCAGTCATGAGCTTGGCGGACATCCTTTCATTATTTTTTCATGAATCTACTTTACCTGAAAATACAACATCACGCCCCTTATTTTTATCCGCTATAAAGGCAATTCGAAATCGGGAAAATCAAAATATAGTAATAATTTCGGGGTAGTAGTGGCGAATTACTCAGTGTTTGTTACAATCTGTGTCTGGCTCAATAATCAAGAGAAAAAACTATGGGAATTTTAACCGGCAAAAACGCTCTGATCGTCGGCCTTGCCAGCAACCGTTCAATTGCATGGGGTATCGCACAAGCCCTCCACCGTGAAGGTGCTGACCTGGCTTTTACATACCAGAATGAAAAGTTACAGGATCGCGTTGAAAAACTGGCTGCCCAATGTGACTCAGAAGTAACACTACCACTGGATGTCAGTGATGATGAGCAAATTAATGCCGTCTTTGAACATCTTGATGATTACTGGGACCACCTGGATATTATTATTCATTCTGTCGCTTTTGCGCCTCGTGACAATCTTGAAGGTGACTACCTGGACAGCGTTACTCGCGAGGGATTTTCCGTTGCGCATGATATCAGTTCATACAGCTTTGCTGCTCTGGCCAAGGCCGGGCGCAATATGATGCAGGGCCGCAATGCCTCTTTGCTAACCTTAAGTTACCTCGGCGCTGAAAAAGTTATCACTAACTATAATGTCATGGGATTGGCAAAAGCCAGTCTGGAAGCTAACGTTCGCTACATGGCACAGGCACTTGGCCCCGAGGGTATTCGAGTCAATGCAGTTTCTGCTGGCCCTATTCGCACATTGGCCGCTGCTGGTATCAGTAATTTTCGCAGAATGCTGGATCATACTGAAAGCATCGCGCCATTGCGTCGTAATGTCACTATCGACGAAGTGGGTAATGTAGCTGCATTCTTATGCTCTGATCTGGCATCCGGTATTACGGGCGAAATCACACATGTTGATGCAGGTTATAATACGATTGGTATTGCGCTGCCTGAAACCAAGAAAAATTAAGACTTCAAGCATCGTCTAAAAAACCAAATACAAAGATCTTGTAGCCGGGTTACTCTGAAACGCATGCATAAAAACCTGGGGGTTCAGCCTGCGGGAGCGAATTTATTCGCGAATAAATTCGCTCCCGCAGAATAAGCTATTCTTTTGTGGTCAGGAGCCGTTCCTGCACCACCCCACTAATATCAGCGAACTAAAAACCCCGTGCAATCAGGCAGTCTTCGCGGGCTTGTCCTGTAAAATATCTTCTTCACCCTGCAGTTTCCCGATCACTACTGCCCCACAGGAATCACTGAATACATTGACTGTAGTGCGCATCATATCCAGCACTCTGTCTACCACCATAATCATCGCAATACCATCAGCAGGTAAACCAATAGCTGCCAGAATAACAGTGATAGCAACAAGACTGGCCGAGGGCACTGCCGCAACACCTATAGATGTTAGCAACGCAATCAATACAACCGTAAATTGAACTGTAAAAGGTAAATCAAGACCATAGGCCTGTGCAATAAACATTGCAGCAACACATTCATAGAGTGCGGTACCATCCATATTAACAGTGGCGCCCAAAGGAAGAACAAAACTGGTGGTACGACGTGACACACCCGCATTTTCTTCTACACACTCCATCGTTAATGGCAAAGTTGATGCGGATGATGAGGTTGAAAAAGCAGTCAATAACGCAGGCGCCATAGCCTTGTAATGTTTCCATGGATTCACACGCGCAACAAATCGCAGTATCAACGGCAGAGTAATAAGCGCATGAAAACCCAGTGCAGCAATAACTGTCAAGAAAAACACACCGACCGTTTGCGCCAGTTCATCAAGATTTTCAGTACCTGTTTCCGCGACCACACTCGCCACCAGGCCAAATACACCAATGGGTGCAAATTTTATAATCAGGTCTGTAATGCGAATCATGATCTGGTTAATACCTGACCAGAAATTAAACATGGCTTCAGCATAAGGGGTTTCAATTTTTGACATGAAAAAACCCATCAACAGTGCAAATACAATCAATCCCAATAACTGACCATTATCAGTAGCGGCATGTATGATATTCGGGGGGAACATTTGCAGAAAGATTCCAGCCAGATCACCCGCACCCTTGCCTTCAACTTTTGACAAGACATCGTCAACGACTTTCTGGTCCAGCTTGCCAAACACTTCGTTCGCAGGAACACCATTCAGGATGCCTGGCGAAAAATAGTTCACCATAACCAAGCCAACCAGTATAGCTAACAAGCTGGTCGTTAAATAGTAAAGTAAGGTTTTGCCGCCTAACCGGCCTAACTCTCCTGATGAGCCAATACCCGCGATACCAATAATAATAGAAGATACGACAAGAGGGACAATAATCATTTTCAAGGCATTCAGAAATAACTTGCCAATAAAAACATATATTTCATAAAAAGTGAGACCAAAGACTGATGCATCTGTTCCTGTGACAATACCCATAACCACGGCCAGCAAAAGTGCAATTAATATTTGCCAATGTAACTTCAGATGCATATCCATTCACCTTTTATTGTTATTTAGACTCGATAACAAAAACGCCAATATACTGCTTAACTCATTGCTTGCTATTAGCCAAATCAATGCCGGGAGAAGAAGCAAGGCCAGTACAACAGCGCCCAGACTCTCCTCCTGAGGAAAAAATTCCGACCGTGATAATTAAATCAGAACGCCCTTAATTTTCAGTATCATTCGCAAGTTGCTTTTCATAGATATTGATACTTGCTTGCAGCTTAAGTGACTCAACAAAAGCTGACAACTCTGCAGTGCCTATTATTCTTTGAGTATACTGCTTGAAAAAAGAACGCATCGGATCATTCTTTTTCATAACACCTGGCTGTATTGCTTTAACAGCGATCAAGGCACCATCACCACTTCGAGTTCTTGCCAACGTAAAGCTTGCCTTATCTTTTGAAGGCCTTGGGGCCTTAAAAGCAGCTGTTAATATGCCTGCATCCAGCTTCTTGTCTCCTCGCCCTGTAAAACCGGCTTGCACCAGCTTAAAAGAATTATCTTTTGCGAGCTGATCCAGGTTAGCTTTTGCTTTCAGTTCTTTTAACCAGTTCGACAAGTCAACCTGTAAAGCTTTATCTGCTTCACGCGCCTTCAATGTCTTGATGATTTCATCCCTGACCTCGCTTAAAGCCTGCTGCTTACTTGGCTGATAATCAGCCAACCTGATAACAACAACAGGTTTGCTCTTTGTTATTTTATTTTCTTTCAGCTCAATCAGCTTACTATTCAATGATCGCACCGGCTTTCCAGCACCAAACACATCGCCTGAAAAAGCAATCTCAACAATCTTTGGGTCATAGGCGACGGCATCACCCGGCAAACCACTACGGGTGAACCAGGCAGATGTTTGTATCTTTAAACCCAGCTCTCGTGCCGCTATATCAAGACCTTCCGGGTTCTCATAAGTCTGGTTGTATAATGCTTCTTTACGATCAAAAAACAAACTGCCTGCTTGCTGACGACGATACATTTTTTCAACATCTGCACGTGCTTCAGTAAAAGATTTGCTCTCACCTGGCTTAATATCAAGCAGCTTGACTATTTGATACCCAAATGCAGTTCTTACCGGTTTACTATACTGTCCTTTTTTTAATGCTACAGCAGCTTGCTCGAATACTTTATCCATCGTGCCAGGTTCCAGAATGCCTATATCTCCACCCTGATTAGCTGAACCGGCGTCTTGCGAATATTTTTGCGCCATCTTTGCAAAATCAGCCCCTTTCTGTAGTTGCTGGTAGATATCTTCAGCCTGCTTTCGTGCCTTTTCTATGGTCGCCGGTTTAGCATCTGCTGCAATCTCAATCATAATATGAGCCAGCTTGCGTTGTTCCGGTCGCAGGAAATTATCTCTGTGAGATTCAAAATATTCTTTCAGTTGCGCTTCGGTAAACTTCAGCCCTGCTGCTACCTGATCAACAGACAACATCAGATAATCCACTTTCACCCGTGCCGGAGTCATGAAGTTCTGTTTATGCTTTTCATAGTAAGACCTGATCTGCGCATCCGTCACAGTAACCTTGTCCTGATAGTTTTTAAAAGGTACCTGCATGACAACCAGGTCCAGCTTGCGTCGCTGCAGTTCAATCAACTTATCCATCTCGGTAGACGTCACGTAGCCTGTATCGACAATACTGCCAATAAACTGCTGAATGATCATATCCCGTGCCAGTGATGCCTGGTAAGTTTGAGGGGCAAGCCCATTATACTTGAGTAAATCTTTATATAATTCCGGATCAAATTTTCCATTTTTCTGGAAAACAGGGTTAGATTGAATCGTAGAAAACACAACTGCCTCATGTATCCTGAAGCCTCTGGATACAGCCGCCTGATACAAGACCTCTTCCTGGATCATTTCGTTTAATACACGCCGTCTGTATGAAGCAAGAGCGGCGCCTTCCGGACGATTCTTCTTGCCTCTTAAAGAGCTATCAACTTTTATGTTCAAATCGTTGCGACTAATACTGACATCATTGATCTTGGCAACATTTACTGCCGAACCACCACCCAGATATTCCTGAATACCCCATAGTGCGAACGGAACGATAAGCAAGATCACAATCACCCATGCAAATAAACCGGTAGCACGATCTCGAATTGACTGTAACATAAAATATTCCTGGTCTTTTTTATTGAATTTGCCAAATGGCCAATATTATATTTTCGGCCGTGTCCGGAAGCATCCAGACAATTAATACAAGTTGCCTATAATAACTGAAAATAAAAAAAAGGGCGCTTCTTATATTCAAGAAGCGCCCTTTGTAGTGGCGGAGCGGACGGGACTCGAACCCGCGACCCCCGGCGTGACAGGCCGGTATTCTAACCAACTGAACTACCGCTCCAATTTGGTGGGTGCTGAGGGGATCGAACCCCCGACCCTCGCCTTGTAAGGGCGATGCTCTCCCAGCTGAGCTAAGCACCCATGCAAACAGCGCGCTAGTTTACGGCATCTTTAAGTGCTTTACCAGCCTTAAATCCAGGAACTTTTGCAGCGGCTATTTGAATAGGGTCACCCGTACGTGGATTACGACCTGTACGTGCAGCTCTATCCCTTACCAGAAAAGTTCCAAAACCGACCAATGTTACCTGATCACCATTTTTCAACGAATTTGTAATCGCACTGATAGTGCTGTCAATTGCCTTGGTAGCATCAGCCTTTGAAAGACCTGCTGAATCGGCAACTGCTTCTATTAATTCTGACTTATTCATAAATACTCCTCTATCTTATTGATATTATATAATTCCCTGAGCCTTTCGAAAAACCACGCCAGTGGTGTGCAATCAGTAAGGAAATATGAGACATACATTCTTGAAAGCGATTTATACCAAGCACGCCGTTCATGGTCAACCAGTAACGCTTAATAAATCCCGTCAGAACGGCCTTTTTTCACGTTTCAAAGCCCCTGGAATTAACCCTCATCTATTCTGCCTTTCACCAACCTGCTTGTTTTTCTGACAGTTTCTTTTCCCGCCGGGTTAAAAATAGTCCGGACAAAAAAAAGATAAAAAAAATTAAAATATTTTAAATTACGAGACAACATTCCGGGTATGACCGCGGGCAAATCTACCTGTGGTCATACCCGTTTTACTTATATAGCATGTTAATGTGGTCGGATATTTCCTTTTTTGGTTGTTTTCCCTTTCTTCGATGCAGTCACCTGATCATCACCCTCTGCTGGCAATGCAACCGGTTTATGTGACAATGCGACATCCAGCACCTGATCGATCCATTGCACCGGAATAATATCCAGCTGCTTCTGAATATTTTTCGGAATATCAGCCAGATCACGACGATTCTCTTCCGGTATCAAGACCGTCTTTATTCCACCACGATGAGCCGCCAGCAGCTTCTCTTTAAGCCCGCCAATAGGAAGAACCTCACCACGCAACGTAATTTCTCCTGTCATCGCCACAGTGGCTTTAACAGGGATTCTGGTTAACGCTGAAACCAGTGCTGTGCACATTCCAGCACCTGCACTGGGACCATCCTTGGGTGTCGCACCTTCGGGGACATGGATATGGATATCATTGTTCTGGTAGAAATCGTCATCAATACCAAAACTGGCAGCCCGACTGCGAACAATCGTCATCGCTGCCTGAATCGATTCCTGCATGACATCACCCAGTTGACCGGTATGTATCAATTTGCCTTTACCGGGAACCAGTGCTGCTTCTATCGTTAATAATTCTCCGCCGACTTCTGTCCATGCCAGCCCGGTCACCTGCCCGACCTGATCATTCTCTTCTGCCAATCCGAAACGGAATCGTTTGACTCCCAGATATTTCTCCAGATTTTTCGGTGTAACCTTGACCGGTTTATTATCACTTGCCAGTAATATCTCTTTAACAACCTTACGACATATTTTCGATATCTCACGCTCCAGATTTCGAACACCCGCTTCACGCGTATAGTACTGAACGATCTCACGAATCGCCGCTTCAGAAACAGATAACTCCCCTTCCTTCAGGCCATTATTTTCCAGTTGTTTTGATAACAGGTATCGCGTTGCTATATTCACTTTTTCATCTTCTGTATAACCCGGTATGCGAATAACTTCCATACGATCCAGTAATGGCGCAGGAATATTCAACGAGTTTGCTGTTGCGACAAACATCACGTCTGACAGATCAAAATCAACCTCGAGATAATGATCAGCAAATGTATTGTTTTGCTCCGGATCAAGTACTTCAAGTAACGCTGACGATGGATCTCCTCTGAAATCAGTAGACATTTTGTCAATTTCATCCAGCAAGAAAAGTGGATTACGTACAGCTACCTTGGTCAGATTCTGAACTATTTTACCCGGCATAGAGCCAATATAGGTACGTCGGTGACCGCGTATCTCTGCCTCATCCCGAACCCCGCCCAGTGACATGCGAGAAAATTTGCGATTCGTTGCTTTTGCAATAGAACGACCCAACGAAGTCTTACCGACACCCGGAGGTCCTACCAGACACAGAATCGGTCCCTTGAGTTTTTTTACACGCTGCTGAACCGCAAGATACTCAAGGATTCGTTCCTTAACTTTATTCAGTCCATAGTGATCTGCATCAAGCACATCCTGAGCTTCATTCAGATCATGATGCACTTTGCTTTTCTTTTTCCATGGCAGGCTGGTTAACTGGTCAATATAATTACGAACAACTGTCGCCTCAGCCGACATCGGGGACATCTGCTTGAGCTTATTCAGTTCTGAAACGGCTTTATCTTTTGCCTCTTTAGGCATACGTGCTTTTTCAATCTTTTTGGCGAGGTCTTCCATTTCATTCGGTGCGTCTTCCATGTCACCCAGTTCTTTCTGAATCGCCTTCATCTGTTCATTCAGATAATACTCACGCTGACTTTTTTCCATTTGATGCTTGATTCGCGAGCGAATGCGTTTTTCAACCTGTAAAAGGTCAATTTCTTCTTCTATTAATAATAACAGGTGTTCTACACGTGCCTGGACATCCGGCATTTCCAGAATTTTCTGTTTCTCTTCCAGTTTCAGAGACATGTGTGCGGCGATGGTGTCCACCAGTCTTCCGGTTTCATCAATGCCTGTCAGCGACGTCAGTATTTCTGGCGGGACTTTTTTATTCAGTTTCACATATTGATCAAACTGCGTCATTAACGACCGGGAAAGCACTTCCAGTTCGCGTTCATCCTGCTGACCTTTCTTGTCCATTACTTTTATCTGTGCAGAAAAATGCTCGTCATTGGCAACATAACTAATCACCTGCGCACGCTCGGCACCTTCTACCAGCACTTTGACTGTACCATCAGGTAATTTCAATAATTGCAGGATTGTAGATAATGTCCCTACACGGTGAATGTCTTCCACGGATGGGTCGTCAACATCAGCACTTTTTTGTGAAACCAGAAATATTTTTTTGTCATGCTCCATCGCACCTTCAAGAGCCTTGATAGATTTTTCCCTGCCCACAAACAACGGTATAACCATGTGTGGATACACAACGACATCTCTGAGAGGTAAAACGGGAATAGCCATAGTCTGACCATCGACGACTTGTGAAGTCTTGTTATCTTGCTCCATTACGGATTCCTTCTTGTGGAATTATGCCTTTTAACTATCTACAGGATACACGCTGTAAATATATTTACTATGCCTGATATACGGCCATTTATTTATTTTTCAATACATCTTTAATTAAAAAGCCGCAACAACCTGAAGATTGATGCGGCTTTTTAATAGTCAGTCATATGAAATGGTTATTATTGCTCAATTAATCTCTAGTTAATCAGCGGCAACTTTTTTCTGATCCTTATTATCATAAATCATATAAGGTTTTGCTTCACCCCTGATCACCGCTTCGTCAATAACGACCTTGCTGACATCTTCCATAGAAGGCAGATCATACATGGTATCGAGTAAAACATTTTCAAGAATGGTGCGCAGACCACGAGCACCTGTCTTGCGTTCCATTGCTTTCTTTGCGATAGCACGTAAAGCATCTTCACGGAATTCAAGTTCGCTACCTTCCATTTCAAACATTTTCCCGTACTGCTTGACCAAAGAGTTTTTTGGCTCAGTCAGAATACGTACTAATGCCTCCTGATCCAGTTCTTCCAACGTAGCGACAACTGGCAAACGACCAACAAATTCCGGAATCAGACCAAATTTAACCAGATCTTCAGGTTCAACATCAAACAGGGTTTCACCCAGATCAACTTCCTCTTCCTTGCTTTTAACTTCCGCTGAAAAACCGATACCACCTGTTTCAGAGCGACTGCGAATGATTTTCTCCAGCCCTGAAAATGCACCACCAACGATAAACAGAATATTTGCAGTATCAACCTGCAAAAACTCCTGCTGCGGATGCTTACGCCCTCCCTGGGGAGGTACTGAAGCAACCGTACCTTCAATCAGCTTCAACAGTGCTTGCTGGACGCCCTCACCGGAAACATCTCGTGTAATCGACGGGTTTTCGGACTTCCGTGAAATTTTGTCTATTTCATCGATGTAAACAATTCCCGTTTGAGCCTTATCAACATCATAATCACATTTTTGCAGCAATTTCTGAATAATATTCTCGACATCTTCGCCCACATAACCGGCTTCGGTCAGCGTGGTTGCGTCTGCAATGGTAAAAGGCACATTCAGTAAACGCGCCAGGGTTTCTGCTAGCAACGTCTTACCACTGCCGGTAGGACCAATCAGCAGAATATTACTTTTTGAAATTTCAACATCACTTTGTGACTGTGCAACTTCCAGGCGCTTGTAATGATTATATACTGCAACTGACAATACTTTTTTTGCACGCGTCTGACCGATAACGTATTCATTCAACGTATCGTTTATTTCATAAGGTTTGGGCAGCTGGCTTTCTTCAGTGGTTGTCTTTTCCTGCATCTCTTCACGAATAATGTCATTACATAATTCGACACACTCGTCGCAAACAAAGACAGAAGGACCGGCAATCAGTTTCCGCACTTCATGCTGGCTTTTGCCACAAAACGAACAATATAAAAGCTTGCCACTGTCATCGTCGTTATGTTTATCATCACTCATAATAGAACCTCTAACTGCTACTTATTGCAGATTGCATTATCTGGCCATATATTTCAAGTAAACTGCAAATCCTGTACCACAGCTCCCTGGAATCTCCAGTTACAAACCCTTACAAAAAACAGCTTTATTTATCACTGTCGCCTGCAGCACGGCTACTCAACACCTCATCAATTAATCCGTATTCTACTGCTTCTGCGCCACTCATAAAGTTATCACGATCAGTGTCTTTAGCAATCTCATCCAGCGGCTTGCCTGTATGGTGCGCAAGAATCTTGTTTAATCTCTCGCGAATCAGCAAAATTTCCTTTGCATGAATCTCGAAATCTGACGCCTGCCCCTGAAAACCACCCAGAGGTTGGTGAATCATCACCCTTGAGTGTGGTAACGCATAACGTTTACCATTCTCACCGCCTGCCAGTAGTAAAGCACCCATGCTGGCTGCCTGACCGATACACATTGTGCTCACATGCGGCTTGATAAACTGCATCGTGTCGTAAATTGACATACCTGCTGTTACCGAACCGCCCGGAGAATTGATATACATATGAATATCTTTATCCGGGTTCTCGGACTCCAGAAAAAGTAACTGTGCAACGATCAGATTAGCCATGTAATCTTCAACCTGACCTACTACAAATATCACGCGTTCTTTTAAAAGCCGCGAATAAATATCGTATGAACGCTCTCCCCTTGGAGTCTGCTCTACTACGATTGGCACCAGACCTACCGCCTGGGGATTCATGCCACTATTATCCAAAATATCGGTCATTTTTATATTTCCTTTAGTGAACCAGTACGCTATTCAGCAGGCTTCTCGTCCATAACTTCGTCAAAGGCTACTGTTTTTTCTTCAATTGTCAGTTGTTTAAGTAATAATTCCACAACCTGATCCTCCAATACAAGCCCTTCCAGACTTTGCATCAGATTCTGATTTTCTGTGTATGCCTTGACCACTTCCTGCGGACTTTCATAGGTGCCCGCAATTTCTTCCAGTTTGCTACTGACTTGAGATTTATCGACCTTTAAATCATTTGCTTGAATCACTTCACCAACCAGCAAGCCCAAGACAACGCGTTTGGTTGCATTATCCTGAAAGATCTCTTTAGGCAATTGCATGCCTTTTAGCGTCTCCGGTTGATTGCCCATTGCCTGTTTCATCAGATTCTGGATTTCTTCGTCTATCAATGATTGTGGAACTTCGATTTCATTTGCCTCACGCAGTACATCCATCACGCTGTTTTTTAACTGCCCTTGTAAACGTGTATTCATTTCACGTTCCATATTGGCACGAACTTCTTTTCTGAATGCGTCCAGACCATCGGACACGCCAAAGGCTTGTGCAAATTCATCATTCAACTCAGCAAGTACCGGCTTGTTTACCTGTATGACTTCAATATCAAATTCTGCTTTTTTGCCTGCAACTTCCTTACCCTGATAGTCTTCGGGGAATGTCACCTCTATGGTTTTTTTGTCACCTTCGCTGACACCCAGAAGCTGATCTTCAAAACCTGGAACCATCGACTTCGAACCCAGTACTAACGGGAATTTATCAGCCTTGCCGCCTTCAAAAATCGCTCCATCAAGCTTGCCTTCGAAGTTTATAATCAACTGATCTTCATTTTCAGAAGCACGATCAACCTTTTCCCAGGTAACCCGCTGCTTCTGTAACTTTTCGAACATTTTATCAATGTCACTATCTGCTACAGAAGACACTGTTTTTTCTACCGTTTTACCTTCAAGTGAAACCAGTTCAATCTCCGGGTAAACTTCAAAAGTTGCGCTGTATTTCATGGGCTGTCCCGGCTCCATTTTTACATCTTCAACTTTCGGGCCTTCTGCGGGTCGCAATTTTTCCTGATTGATCGCTTCGTATAATGTTGACTGTAAAACATCACCAACAACGTCCTGACGTACCTGACCACTGAATTTTTGTTTTACGACTTTTAGTGGCACTTTACCTTGACGGAAGCCATCCAGCTTAACAGTGCGACTCAGGTCTTTCAGTTTCTTCTCTACTTCGTCATCAATACGTTCCGGTGGTACCTGTACAGTGATTTTTCGCCCCAGAGTGCCGGTCGATTCAACTGAAACTTGCATGTTGTCATACCTCAAATCTTGAAAAATTGTGAATTAAAATGGTGCGAAAGGAGAGACTCGAACTCTCACGGGTTACCCCACAGGAACCTAAATCCAGCGCGTCTACCAATTCCGCCACTCTCGCATTTTGCTGCTCATCGCTATAACAGAAGCAAGGGCAAGCCCCTGATCTGAATAAACTTTCCATTGGAAATTTTGAATACTGAAATGGTATTTTTGACTATCTATAGACTAATACCAGCATTCAAATCAGAACAGCTGGCATATTATAGCGTAACTCGTGTTCAGATTGCACGATTCCTGTCTTTAAATCCATGTGAGAAACAGGGAAATATGACAATTAATGAAATTTCAGGCGAAATTTGAATGACTGCGCTGGTCTCCATCACTCTCATTCAAATCACTGATATGAAATACATCTGTCAATTGCTGTCGTGCATGCAACAAAGCGTCACCCGCTTGCTGTTGTAATATTTTCATCACCTTTTCGCTTGCTTCCCCCATATCGGGTGCCAGTGTTGACAGACCAAACTTTAATTCCAGTAACTCCAGTTCACTGGAATACTTCTGTGCATCCTGAAATACGGCCAGAATTCGACAAGCAAACTGACGCACACCTTCAATACCCACCTCAGGCAAGCACATAATAAATTGCTCATGATGAAAATGTGCCAGAATATCACCTTCACGTACCTGCATTTTAAGGATGTCAGCAATCGTCTCCAATAGCCTGTCTCCTGCTTGCAAACCATTTTCTTTAGTGATCTCACGAAAATTGCTGATCTCAACCAGACAACAGCTTAAATCACGCTGATAGCGGATTGATCTGGCAATCGCTGCCTGTGTTTCGACATCATAAAATCTTCGGTTAGGCAGGCCGGTTTGTTCATCAATTAACGATAAATCCCGAAAATCCCGCTGTAGTTTTCTGGCAGTCGTTAATGCCTCTTCTAATTGCTGCGTTCTTTCTGACACCATGCCTTCCAGATCTCGCATATAACGATTATTCAACAGACTTTGAACAAACAACCGGGAGAATAGTTTTAAAAACTGCTCATGTTTCTGTGAAAAGAAATCTGCCCGCATATGATGAATACATAATACGCCGCAAACTTTACTCTGATTACTCAAGGGAATGCACATCAAGGAACTTTTTGACTTACTCAGGTCAATCACCTCGTCTGACACGGAATCATCTGGCTGGGACAAATCAAAAAAGAGTGGTAAATCAGCTTGCCCGTTATAAATAATACTGTTTTTCTGGAATGCTTCCCCAATCAGCCCATCACCGGGATCAACCTGAAATACGTCCTGATCGGTTTCTACCAGGCAGGTTACAACCCTATTTGAATTCCACTCGGCACGTGCTACCAGGTTCAATGCCCCACGGTCACTCAATAACAAGGCACAACGTTCAATATCCTGATTTTCCAACAAGACGCGTAATGCTTCTGCATATAATTGTTGCTCAGTATCAGCATGATTATTCAGATCAACAAGTGCACTTAAACCCGACAATGAGTCTACCAGACTAACAGTATCCTGATTGACTGATCGGAAAAGGCTGGCAAGGAAGTCAGTATTCATGCTTGCGCCAGTATCTTTGCCAGATTTTCAACATCCTGGCGGTCATCGGAAATCTTGCTTAATAACTTGTTTACCTGTCCACTTGATAAACACATTCGCGACATAATACTACGAACCTGGTCTGTTTCCTTTAAACCTTCCGTATCACCCGCATCTATCAATGCTCCACACAGCAATATCAATTGCTGTAACTGCCAGTGCTCTCCTTCATAGTCCAGGTTATCGTATTGCTCATATAATACCTGAAGGTCCTGGGGTAAATGCCAGCGTTGAGACAAAATCGAACTGGCTTCATAACTGTTAATGCCGACTATGTCATTTTCCAGTTCAATCTTGCTGGCCCCCGAATCTTGCGTTAACTGGCTATAGACATCCTGCATTTCAGAAGGGAAAAGGTGGACCAGAATCAATTCACCTATATTGTGCAACATACCTGCAAGATAAGCATGATCCTGGAAATCAGCCTGACCGACTTTAACATAGCGACACAATCGTTGAGCAACACTGGCAGTTAACATGGAATGGTACCAGTAATGCTGCATGTCAAATCCTTTGCAGGCATCTACTCGAAAAGGTTCATTCAACACAATACCAAGTGATACACTTTTAACCATGCTAAGCCCGAGTACCCGGACAATTGCATGCATCACTGTATAAATGCGATCCGGACTACCGAAATAAGCTGAATTGGCAATACCAATAATTCGACCAAACACGGCCGGATCCTGTTCGATGGTTTTTGCCAGGCGAGGGATATCAATATTTTCATCCGTGACCTGACTCAGTATTTCCTGGGCAAGAATGGGAAAGGCAGGCAGGTCAGGAAGCTCTCTGATTTTTCCTCGTTTTTCATTAAGAATAACTTGATACATATCCCGCCGTGACCCAATAAATGACTATTATTGGTAGCATATCGGCTTTTCGACAGAAAACTTTAATGAAATCAGTGAGATCTATGAACAATGTCTACATGAATGACAGCATGAAAATAAGACTGATTTAGTCTGTAAAATCAAATAGATAACTCAGGCGACGCTCGGACTTTGCTGAACTTCCTGCTCCTGCATTTCATGCTCAAGGTCAAGATCAATCGCCTCTACCAGCTTTCGGGCGAGCAAAGATTGCACTTGCATGGAAACACCTGACTTCAAACGCAGCTCATGAACCTGCAAGCGATTGACGCGTGTATTCATGGATGCGCGCGCAAAAACATAGATTTTTCTATGTTTTAACTGATCCCGGAGAAACTGGTAATAACTGGCCGGGCGGCCACCGAGCATAACCGTAGGTGTCTGCCATAGGCGTTGTTCACGATCATAAGGGGATGACACAATTTCACCAACAGATGGACCTATACCTTCAATACTCTCACGCAACAAACGCATCGGCTGCTCGGTAGTACGACGAAAAGTGCCGTCATCCTGCTCCTGAAAAATGGAAATCTGATGTATCCCGTTCAGATCGAAATAGACTGGTATCTTGACCATATCTGACATCCCCGCATTATCGATGTGGTATGCAAACATTACTCATGCATGCCTGCAATACTTATATGAAACAATCTTACTGATCCCGCAACCAGTATGATTCCCGTGCAGTATATCATAATTTATCCTGCTGTTAACCTGATAACGACCCATGGTAGTTATTCTTTAACAAAAAAACAGGTGAAACTGAACCAGGGCAGCTTAATTTATGAGGTCAGACGGTGATTTTTTCATGATAAATCGAAAAATGGTGGGCCGTGAGCGACTCGAACGCTCGACCAAGAGATTAAGAGTTTATTCCAGCAGTATTTTTACGGACATGGAATATCAACAACTTACCTATTTCATCCTTTTTATACAAAGACATACGTTGACAACCCTGTGACAATAACCGACACTCAATGACAGCAATACGCTAACTTCGCGGACATAGTGCGGACACAGGATTATAAAAATGCGGATTTCCGACAAAGAGATTAAATGTCTATCGACACCTGAAAAAGGCAATAAGATCTATTATGACGACGAAGTAAAGGGCTTTGGCGTCAGGGTCACATCAACAGGCACTGTCTCCTTCATCCTCAACTATCGCATCTATGGCAGAGAACGACGGTTCACCATTGGGGCAATCACTGACTATACGTCAGAGGCCGCCAGAGATGAGGCTATCGAACTGCGGAAATATATACGCAAAGGCATAGACCCTCTGGATGAAAAACAGAAAATCCGGGAAGCACCCACAGTAGATGAACTGAAAGACGATTATCTGGAAAAATGGGCGCAAGTTCACAAGCGAGAATCTAGCCAGAAGAAAGATGAAGAATTACTCAATAAATGGATTATTCCAAAACTGGGAAAGCTCAAGGTAGAAACTGTCAGCTATCAGGATATTGAGCGGCTTCACCGTTCAATGAAACATATCCCCTATTCTGCTAACCGCGTACTTGCTCTACTTCACAAAATGTATGCCTTGGCAATCAAATGGGGCTGGTGCGAAAAGAACCCGGTAACAGGCGTACAACGCTACACAGAGGAAAAACGAGAACGGTATCTTTCAGCCGATGAACTTCAGCGCCTGGTTCAGGCATTAAAAGACTACCCCGCCTATATATCAAAAGACGATAGCGAAGAAAAAATAAACCCCCGAAAAGAACAATCAGCAAATATTATTCGGTTACTGCTTCTGACGGGTGCCCGCCGGGGTGAAGTTATATCAGCTAAATGGGATCAATTTGACCTGATAAACGGAATCTGGACAAAACCAAGCGCGCATACAAAGCAAAAGAAAATCCATCGTGTACCTCTGTCAGCGCCTGCTATGGCTATGCTGAAAGATATTGAGGACAAAGGACATGATTCCGATTATGTGTTCCCAGGCACCACGAGCGATACTCACCAGAGCGAAGTTAAAAACGCATGGAGTTCTATTTGTAAATTAGCAAAAATAACAGACTTACGTGTTCATGACCTGCGACACAGCTATGCAGCACATTTAGCCAGTGCCGGATTATCACTACCTATCATAGGCGCACTTCTCGGGCATTCTCAGCCAACTACGACTGCAAGGTATGCACATCTGCTTGATGATCCATTAAGAGAAGCAACAGCGATTGTTGGTAAGCTAATGGAGGAAAACACCAATGAATCATGAAAAGCTTTTTGTAAAACATTTACCAAACCAAGAACTCGACCCTGACGAAAACACCCTGCTCACGACAGCAGCCGATATAGAAGTAGAAATCAGCGATTGTCATACTGGATTATCTACCATAAC
>Ga0316206_1000900_pt1 | contig 32162 bp, 28 predicted proteins | sample 6monthpyrite_MG_FD_204942 | JGI IMG/M metagenome (GOLD analysis project Ga0316206, IMG submission 204942) | Microbial mat bacterial communities from mineral coupon in-situ incubated in ocean water Damariscotta River, Maine, United States -... | ecosystem: Environmental > Aquatic > Marine >... | reverse complement strand
AATCTGCAAACGCAACTTTCCATGATCCACCGTGGGCACCATGCACCACGTTAATCTTTTTAATGACTATCGGTTGTTTTTTATCTTCCATGCTGTCAGGTATTGATCAGTTACTTGTGTTCTTTCAGATGGGCTTCCATATCAGCAAAGCTCGGACGCATATCTGTAGGCATTGCCTTGCGACCAAACTCAATACAGATCTGGGGGCTGTAGCCATTCACGTTTGCCATCAGGCAAATCTTGATGACTTCGTAAAATTTTCCTTCTTCTGCCGTCTTTGCTTCATATGAATTTGCCATGGGGCCAACAAAACCATACGCCATCAAAATCCCGAGCAGGGTACCCACCAGTGCAGCACCAACGTGAGCACCAATTTCTTCTGCGGGGCCACCCAGAGACCCCATCGTGATTACAATACCCAGAACCGCCGCTACGATACCAAAGCCGGGCAAGCCATCAGATACACGGGTTATTGCAGTAGAGATGGCCTCACGCTCATGATGGTGGGTCGCCAGCTCCACATCCATCAAATTTTCCAGCTCGAATGGATTCATATTGCCACCGACTATAATGCGCAGATAATCCGTCATAAAATCCCGAACATGGTGGTCTTTGGTAACTTTGGGGTATTCACTGAACAATGGGCTGCTATCGGGTTCTTCAATATCGTCTTCAATGGCCATCAATCCTTCTTTTCGAGCCTTGTTGAAAATACCAAATAAAAGCGTTAACAGATCCATATAAGTATTTTTGTTATATTTGGGGCCACTCAACAACCCGGGAATTGCTTTAAAAGTTGAAGTAACAACTTTCATCGGGTTTGCGATAACAAAAGCTCCGAGTGCTGCCCCGCAAATAATGAGTACTTCAAAAGGCTGCCAGAGTGCGATCAAATTCCCGTGTGACAATACATAACCGCCACCAACACACCCTAAAACGATAAGAGAACCAAGTATAAGATTCATAATTTTCCGTGATTAATATCCAAGTAGTTATGGGGAATTTATCGACCATATTTAAACCAACTTGAGTAAATAATTACCTGAAAAATTAATGTAAAATGATGTTAAAAATACAATGATTCAGATCTGGTTTGATAATCCACCAGATTTATCAAGTTTTAGGTGTTACCGCCGAAGACATTTACGTAAACTTGGTGAATTTAGATTATCTGGTGAAAGATTGAGTAAAAATGCTACACCACAAAATGACATAGAAAAATGGGTCCAGAAGCTGGAAGGTATTGATTTTCCTGTTTTTCCTGACACATTGAAAGGGTTGCAGCATCTTAGTGATGAAGATGCGAACCGTTCTGTGGATCGATTTTGCTCAAATTTGCTCTATGACCCGGGTGGCGTGATAGCAATCCTGAAAAAGGCCAATACAGCCAGAAAAGGACGTCTGGGTACAAATGTATCAACTGTTGAAAATGCAGCAATGATGATTGGTCTGGATACCATGCGGCATCTGACGGATGAACACTCAATCATTGAGCCACCCGGAAGCACCCCCTCAGAAAAGGGCTATATGCGTATCGCTGCACGCGCTTATCATGTTGCCTACCAGGCGTATGACTGGGCTGTTATTCGTGGAGACATGACACCGAAAGAAATATTTGTAGCCGCGTTTCTGCGTGATATTGGCATAATGGCGCTCTGGCTGAATGCACCAGATAAAATGAAAGAGATTCACGAATTAAAGTGGGAACAGATGGTCTCTGACGATGAAGCACAATATGTAATTTTAGGCTTCGGGCAAGAACAATTGGGCAAACGCCTGGCCGAGATCTGGCGACTACCGGAAATGGTGAATGATTGCCTGTTATCAGAAGATACTCAAAATCCCAGAATCATGACCGTCAGACTGGCAAATCAGATGGTGCACCTGTCTGAATCCAGCTGGTATTCAGATGCCATGGTTGAGTGTCAGGAATCGATCGCAGAACTGCTGGATCTGTCATTCGATGAAGTTGTGAAAATTACCCATGAGAATGCATTAAAGGTAGCTCGGGAAACTGAATTTTACGGCGTCTCTCCATCAGCCATGTTATTGCCTATGGAACCCGGCTCCTGGCCCACTGTTAATGGTAGTAAACGACATGGTGATGATGGCATGCATTTCTGCCTTATGCCACAAGACTATATGTATGACGCAGCAATGACATCACTAAAAGCAATGCAAACTCAGGATGTTGGCATAAATGATGTGATAGAAATAGCCATAGCCGGCATGCATGACGGACTGGGTTTAAACAGGGTTGTATTTGCATTGCTCAGACAGGACAAAACAAAGCTGGATGGGCGATATATGGCAGGTGCGAATAACGACCCCAACTTCAGCCAATTTAATATAGAAATTAATATCAAAAATAAAGACCTGTTTACCCAGCTCATGCAAAAACCACGTAGCGTTTGGGTAAATGAAGGAAATAGTGAAAAAATATGGCCATTAGTACCTGAAAAATTTCACGAATTGATCAATACACAAGAGTTTTATGCCATGTCTGTCTTTGCTGAAGGCAAACCAATTGGCCTTTTCTATGCTGATCGTCATCTGAAAGATATCCATCTTGATACTAAAAGCTACGAGAAATTTAAAAAACTGTGCTCGCTGGTATCGCGCGTAATCGTCGCAATCCGTAACACATAATATTGCATAGCCCCTCATTCTGGGGTAACCTTGCGCGCTTGTTACCGTGTGTTTCACGGTATCTGGAGAGGTGTCCGAGTTGCCTCGATCCGAAGGATGAGGTATCCATAATGAACACGAAGTGTTCTATGGGGAGCCGAGCCGAGGCGAAGCCGAGACAACGTTGGAGCAAAGCGACGACGGCCCCCGACTGGCTAAGCCAGTCGTATAATTAAGCGAATAACGAGCACATAGCGTGCGACTGAGGAAGTTGTTTAGAGAAGGAATTTACGATTTATATTTGGAGAGGTGTCCGAGTGGCCGAAGGAGCACGCCTGGAAAGTGTGTGTACGGTAACCCCGTACCGAGGGTTCGAATCCCTCCCTCTCCGCCATAGCCGTTCGGAATTTTGTGATAAAAATGCAGAATTTCGACAAATAAAAGGATAGGGAGAATTTCTCTATCCTTTTATTTTTTATATAGATAATGAATTTATGCGCAGGATGCGCAAAATAATTAGAATCAAAAAAGACTTTTTTAAGCGCTAAAAATAGCTTAACTTCCTTCCTTATTATGACTATCGTAAGGAAACACATCAAAATCCCTCTTATGAAGAGACCCAGCCTGCCAGGTGTCCATCGAAGCCGGATAAAAGACAAATAGCGAAAAAAATTTGTCAGTTCTCTCCACAGCTTAACCAAGCGTCATATTTTTTATTGAAACTTACCTTGCTGGTGCTATAATTTGACCAACTAACAGCACCTGTATGGAGCACCTAATGAAAACACGATTTTCCCAGGATATTATTCCTTTATCTGATCTCAAAATAAACCCAGGTAAAATTGTAAACCAGGCAAAAGACTCTCATCGCCCTATATTACTTACAAGTAGAGGGCGTGGAATAGCGGTTATGCAAGGCTTGGAAGAATTTGAAAATCACGAAGAAGAGCGTGCCTTTGTAAAAGCCATTGCCCAGGGCATATTGGAGGTAAAGGAAGGTAATGTACAAAGCCTTGCTAGCGCTAAGAAAAAACTCGGTATCAATACTTGAAGGTACTAATATCTGATTCAGTATTTAATGATCTAGAGGCTATAAAAGAATATTATCTCAAAGAAGGTGTGCCTCAAACAGGAATTGAGTTTGTTACCAAAATTATTTGTCATATCGAAACACTACCAGACAACCCGGAAATTGGGCGCATAGTACCGGAATTCAACGAAAAAAATATTCGTGAATTAATACATTCTCCTTTTCGTATTGTTTATTTAAAAGAAGAAAAAACTATTAGTATCATTAGAGTTTGGCGAAGTGAGAGATTATTGAATTTAACAGATACACCTGTAAATTAAAAAATAGACTTGGCCCTGGTTTTACGGGTTTTTTTGTGGCTGTGATAGCAAAGTTGTCGCATTGCGGCATTTTGTTGGCTGGACATAATTCACCAAAAAAGTGTCATTATAATACCAATTAAAAGTGCTCAATATGGAAACCTTATAAAATGAAAAGCTTGTGGAATAACGATGCTGCAGCCAGGTTTGAAGATGATCTGGAGCTCAGGGTATATACATCACAATTACTGGGTCAGAACAAAGATCTGGTTCTTCATGGTGGCGGTAATACTTCGGTTAAAATTACTGAAAAAAATATACTGGGTGAGGATGTCGATCTGTTATATGTGAAGGGGAGTGGATGGGATCTGGAAACAATAGATCGCCCCGGTTTTCCTGCGGTACATATTGACCATTTGATCGCGCTATCTAAACTGGAGACGCTTTCAGACCCTGAGATGGTTAATGAAATAAAAACCCATATGACGAATGCGGCTTCGCCAACGCCTTCTGTTGAAGCTATTTTACACGCCATACTTCCATTCAGGTTTGTTGATCATACACATGCAGATGCGGTTGTAACATTAACCAATACGCCTGATGGGCTTGATCGAATTCAGAAAATTTATGGCAAACGTGTTGTCGTGATTCCGTATGTTATGCCAGGGTTTGATCTGGCAAAAATATGTGCCCGCCAGTTTGCAAAGGAAGCGACTGATAACACCATCGGCATGGTGCTCATGAATCATGGGATTTTTTCCTTTGCTGATACTGCACATGAGTCATACGAGCGAATGATTGAACTGGTGTCTCTGGCAGAACAGAGTATCAGGGAAAATAATGCATGGGATTTGCCTGCTAACCTGAATGCTCGGGTCAATGAAATAAATGAAGTTGAACTGGCTAGCCTGCGTAAAGATATTTCCAGTGTAGCGGGCCACGCAATGATTATGAAAACACGCACTGATGAACGTGTGCTTTCATTTGCCAGTCGTGATGATATTGACGTCATTTCACAGCAGGGGCCTGCGACGCCAGACCATGTGATCAGAACCAAACGTATCCCCATGCTTGGGAGAAATGTTGCCTCATATGCAAAAAATTATAAGGAATATTTTGACAAGCATGTGGCCGGGTCAAAAGAACCTAAAACCATGCTTGATGCTGCGCCAAGAGTGGTACTGGATAAAACATTTGGCTTATGTTCTGTTGGCCGATCGATAAAGGATGCAATGATTGTTCATGATATTTATATGCACACAATGGATATTATCGAACGTTCGACGATGCTAGATAGTTTTAAAGCATTACCTTCGAGTGATATATTTGAGGTCGAGTACTGGGACCTTGAACAGGCAAAACTGAAAAAATCCGGACAATCACCGATGTTTGCAGGTGAAGCGGCTCTGGTAACCGGTGCGGCATCCGGTATTGGAAAGGCCTGTGTTGATTCCTTACTTTCACGTGGCGCAGCTGTTATTGCATTAGATATCAACCCCGCAATTGAAAGCATGTACGACAGGACTGATTTCCTCGGCCTGGTGTGTGATGTCGCGAATGCAGAAGCGATTAGCAATGCACTGAATACAGGTGTCAGACAATTCGGTGGTCTGGATATGCTTATTCTGAATGCGGGTATCTTCCCAAGGAGTTTACGCATTGATGAAATGGACATGGCTCTGTGGCAAAAGACTCTGGATATTAACCTGACGGCGACTCTGGATTTAATGAGACAGGCTCACCCGTTATTGAAACTGGCGGTTAATGGGGGTCGTGTCGCTGTAATAGGCTCCAAAAATGTACCTGCTCCAGGACCTGGTGCGGGTGCTTATTCTGCTTCGAAGGCAGCACTGAACCAGCTTGTGCGCGTAGCAGCCCTTGAATGGGGGCAGGATAATATTCGTATTAATGAACTGCATCCTAATGCAGTTTTTGATACGGCAATCTGGACAGACGAAATCCTGTCAGCCAGAGCTAAATCATATGGTATGAGTGTTGAAGAATATAAAACCCGTAATGTAATGAAGTCTGAGGTGACCAGTCACGATGTCGCAGAACTGGCAGCTGAAATGTGTGGGCCATTGTTCGCAAAGACCACTGCGGCACAGGTACCCGTTGATGGCGGTGATGAGCGAGTGATCTGATGTGGCTGGGTAAATACCTCAAATAAATTAATAATATACGCAGTTAAAACACAGTTATCTATTTTTCAAAGGATTGGCACTATGGCGCTCCCTCAGTGGATTTTGTATAGATAGCAAACGATCAACTATATCCAGCCCGTTCTTTGTTTGCTTGATAAACATCAGTAAATTTCAAAAAATAATAAAAAATCGCAAAAATCAACAAAAACGACTAAAATTACACCTTATGCTGCCGATATTGGCTATCAGATACAATAAATCAGGAATCACAAATGGCTAATTTATCAGATATTAATGATTACCTGACACCAGGGCAGGTGGCCGAGTTGCTGATGGTTTCTGCCGCTACGGTCAGAAACTGGGCTGAAAAAGGTGAACTGAAGGCATTGGTGACTCCGGGTGGGCATCGACGTTTTCTTTGGAAGGATATTCGTGCCTTTGCACTATCACGCGGGTTAACTTTGATTGAAAACGGGGGCAAAAGGCTTCGTATTCTTATAGTAGATGACAATAAGCCTTTTGCAGATATGTTAAATACGCTGCTGGATGAGTATACCAATGAGTGTGAGGTCAAGACTGTATATAACGGTTTTGATGCAGGTATCTATGTCAGCATGTTCAAGCCGGATATTTTGTTACTGGACTTGATGATGCCAGGGCTGGATGGCTTTGATGTGTGCAGACGTTTGAAAGCATCGGAAGACAGTAAGGGTATTCGTGTTATTGCATTAACGGGATTTGCATCAGAAGACAATGTAAAACAGGTTATTGAAGCAGGCGCAGAAGCTTGCCTGGAAAAACCTGTTAATACAGACCAGTTGTTAAAGTTACTAGGCATGAAAGTGCTTGCCCTCTAAAAATAAAGAAAGATATTTTGATATGAAAAAAAATCACGTGTTCAGATTGTTTGTAGCAATTGGAATGCTATATGCAGTTAGTTTATCTGTACAGGCCAAAAACAGTAACGATATATTACGCGTTGCAGTGCCTGAACAGTTTCCACCACAATATTCTTTAGACAGGAAAGGCAAGCCAACAGGTTTTGCGATTGATGTATTTAATGTTCTGGCAAAAAAAATTAATCATCCGGTTGAGTATGTAGTTAAAAAAAACTGGACAGAGGTATTTAAGGCGCTGCAATCTGGTGAGGTGGATGTCATTCCGAATGTTGGTGTTTCTGATAAGCGTAAAAACAGTTTTAATTATACCCGTCCGGTTGAAACGTTTTCATTGATTATTACCGTGCGTTCAAGTAACAAAAGTATTCACTATCTTGCAGACTTGCAGGGTAAGAGAGTTGTTACGGTTAAAGGTAATGTTGCTATCAGCTTTTTAAAGAAAAAAGGTGGTATGGACGTTATTATTAAGGATTCAATTAGCGAAGCATTGCTTGAGGTATTGTCAGGTAATGCGGATGCACTGGTTTATCCGCGTCCATGGGTTGAATATGCGGTGAATCAATCCGGCCTGAGTAAAAAATTCAAATTTATCGGGCAACCCTTGCTGGAAATAAACAGGGCAATTGCGGTTGCAAAAGGTAATCAGGTATTACTATCCCGGCTTAATGCGGCACTGAATTCACTTCAGCTTAGTGATGAGTATCGAGCTATTTATTCCAGATGGCATGCCATTCCTGCTTCGTACTGGACAGTAGAGAAAATTCTATGGTTGTCTTTCGCTGTGTTGTTCGTTCTAACCTTTGCACTGATAACGATACATTATCGTCTCATATTAAAAATGAATCATTCATTACGAGAGAATCAGGAGAAGTATCGCACGCTGGTAGAGTCTGCATCTGCTATCCCATGGGAAGTTGATTTGATGACCTGGCAGTTTACCTATGTGGGACCTCAGGCAGAAAAAATATTGGGTTACCCGGTCAGTGAATGGTATGAAAATAATTTCTGGCCTGAGCATATCGTTGAGGAAGATCGCGATACTGCTATACGGTATTGTAAAAATTCCACTTCACGTGGTGAGGATCATGTATTTGAGTATCGTATGGTTTCTGCAGATGGTCGAATTGTGTGGATACGAGATGCAGTCACCGTTGTTCTTGAGGAGGGTAATCCTTCTCGATTACAAGGTTACATGTTTGATATTACTGAATCACGAAAATCAGATGCCAGGCAGGCACTGTTTGCATCGATACTCGATAATAGCGTAAATGAAATATATATTTTTGATAGTCAGTCATTAAAGTTTACCCATGTGAGTCAAGGTGCCAGAAAGAATCTCGGTTTCACGCTGGATGAGCTCAAGAATATGACGCCACTGGATCTGAAGCCGGCGATGACGCATGCAGCATTTAACAAATTACTGAAACCATTAATAAATAATGAATGCGAACATATTATTTTTGAAACACTGCATCAGCGAAAAAATAGTACTATTTACCCTGTAGAAATACATTTGCAAATAATAAAAGGTATGGGCGGTGTTGATCAGTATGTTGCCATTATACTTGATGCTACTGAACGCAAGAAAGCCTTGTCCAAGCAACAGAAACATGAAGCTGAGTTAAACTATATTCTTGATAATATGGTCGATGGTGTACTGACAATCAATGAGAAAGGGGTGGTTTTAAGTTTTAATCGTGCTGCCGAAGTTATTTTTGGTTATGAAGCAAATGAGATGATTGGTGCAAATGTCAGCCGTTTAATACCGGAGCCGGTCAGTCGTAATTATGATGATTATTTAAAAAATTATTTTGTATCAGGTCAATCTAAAGTGATTGGTCGTCCGCTGGATGTGACAGGCCAGAAAAAAGATGAAACCCGGTTTCCTATCAGGTTGTCTACTGCCGAATTACCTTTTAACGATGGTATGGAGAGACGTTTCATTGCATCAGTAGTCGATTTAACAGAGTATGTTCAAAAGGAAAATCAGCTCAGACGTGCGCAGAAAATGGATGCGTTGGGTAAATTAACCGGTGGTGTTGCCCATGATTATAATAATATGTTGGGCGTGATCCTGGGTTATACAGAGATGCTGGAGTTGAAGCTTGATAAAGAACCTACATTACTGAAGTACGTTCATGAAATACGTCATGCAGGTGAGCGGGGTGTTGGCCTGACCCGTAAACTGCTGGCATTTTCCCGTAACAGATCAACCGGTTCTGTCAGGGTAAATGTCAACGAAGTTTTACGTGAAAACAGCGAAATGCTTGAAAAATCACTGACAGCCAGAATTAAGCTGGAGCTTGATTTGCAGTCTGATTTGTGGGATGTCAATCTGGATAAAGGTGATCTTGAAGATGCGGTGTTAAATCTTTGTATTAATGCTTCTCACTCGATGTCGGCTGGCGGTCAGTTATCAATCAAGACCACGAATACACATCTGGATTCGCCTGATGCCGATATCTGGGGTGTGCAAGAAGGTGATTATATCGAGCTATCAATTACAGATACTGGAAGTGGCATTGATAGTGAGGTTTTGTCACATATTTTTGAGCCATTTTTTACAACCAAGAAAGACCATGGTACTGGCCTTGGATTGAGTCAGGTGTATGGTTTTATTAAACGTTCGCATGGTGAAATTAAAGTTCATTCTGAATTAGGACATGGAACCTGTTTTTCATTGTTATTTCCCCGAATAAATAGTTCAGTTATCGAAGGGGCTCCTGAGGAGACAAATGTTAGTCGGCTTGATTTATTAGGTTGTGAAGTTGTGCTGGTTGTCGATGATGAACTGGCACTTCGTACGTTAGCTCAGGAGATACTGACAAAGCACGGCTATCATGTACTGCTCGCAGAAAGTGGCAAACAGGCACTTGAAATACTTGAAAAACATCAGGTAGATGTTGTTTTTAGTGATGTTATTATGCCTGAGGTCGATGGTTATCAATTGTCGAATATGATTAATGATAAATACCCGAAGATTAAAATTCAGTTGGCGAGTGGTTTTACAGATGATCTTGAAAGTAGTGTTAATGACAAATCACTGGTATCCGGGCTACTGAGCAAGCCTTATAGTTCAATTGAATTATTGCAAAAGATACGTTTTTTACTGGATAAATAGTTATGACAAATACTGATTTAACTATTGTTGATGATGACCCGGGTATGCTGGCGCTATTGCGAGATATAGCAGAAGACATTGGCTTTAGTGTCAGGTCATATCGTGATGGTCTGGATTTTTGTGAAAACTTTGATTCATCAATGGGTATTATTGTTCTTGATTTAATGATGCCAGGTATCGATGGTGTGGAAGTGATGCGTTTTCTTGCATCAAAATCATATCGACAGCCTTTAATTCTGATTAGTGGCTATGATGTAGGTGTCTTGCATTCAGCGCAGACACTGGCCGAAGAACAAAACCTTAATGTGATAACAAGTCTTACCAAGCCAATTGAGGTGGCAACACTACAAAGGTTGTTAATGCAATTAAGATCCAGGAATCATGAGCTGGCGAAAAATAATGCAACTGGCGATTTCCAACTGCACGCAGCTGAACTTGAAGAGGCCATTCAGCAGAATCATTTATTGCTTCATTTCCAACCGCAAATTAGTTTGCAAACTGGAGCATTGATCGGGGTAGAGGCGCTGGCCAGATGGCAGCATCCGGAGTATGGCTTGATTTACCCTGACCAGTTTATCGGGCTGGCCGAGGCTAATGATTTGATGGGAGAGTTAACTTCGTGGGTTATTAACCAGTCGGTCATGCAGGTCAAGCAATGGAGAGCAATAGGCATTTCACCACGTATGTCAATTAATGTATCGGCACAGAATATTAGCAGTCTTGAATTACCTGAGCAGTTAAGTAAAACCATGGAAGAGAACCATCTGGATGCATCCAGTTTTATGTTTGAAGTTACCGAGTCTGCATTAATGTCCAGCCTGGTAACATCTCTGGATATTCTGACTCGTTTACGTATCAAGGGTTTTGAATTATCCATTGATGATTTTGGTACAGGTTATTCTTCTTTGTCTCAATTACATCGAATTCCATTTACAGAACTCAAAATTGATAAAAGTTTTGTCATGCGTCTGGATCAGGATGAGGAAGCATTGGCTATTGTCGAAACCTGTATCATGCTGGGACAAAAGCTCAAGATGCAAGTGCTGGCAGAAGGTGTCGAAAATGAATATATTCTGGACAAGCTTAAAGGTATTGGCTGCGATATCGCACAGGGCTATGCGATAGCCAAGCCCATGCCTGCTGAAAGTCTGATGAACTGGCTGGATTCAGACAAGGCGTATTTAATTGCAAATTAATTGAAGTGATTGCTGCTTCTCTGCTATCATCGCCTGCGACTGCTAGCAGTCAATTTCGTGGTGGCTTGTGTCGGTCCCCTCGCAACGATAACCTGTGAACCCCGCCAGGCCCGGAAGGGAGCAACGGCAACAGTGGACTCGGGTGCCGGGGTGTGGCTGGCATGGGCCGCCTCCATTACTTCTATTTATTGACCACTTCTGCAAGCCATTGTAAATCCAGTAAAAATAGTTCCAACCTGATTCTCTAAATGCATTATAATGTTGTTTTGTGTCGAAATGTAATTTTGGCAAGTTGATTAAAGACCATATGTTATGAACTATCAGGTACTGGCACGTAAGTGGCGCCCCAAAAACTTCTCCGAGATGGTCGGTCAGGAGCATGTATTACGTGCTTTGACGAATGCGCTGGATAATGACCGCTTGCATCATGCCTTTTTGTTTACAGGCACACGCGGTGTAGGTAAAACAACCATTGGCCGTATATTGGCTAAATCACTGAATTGCGAAGAAGGGATCAGCTCTAAACCCTGTGGTGTATGCAGTGCCTGTCAGGAAATTGATGAGGGACGCTTTATTGATCTGATCGAAGTGGATGCTGCTTCCCGTACCAAGGTTGAGGATACGCGTGAGTTACTGGAAAACGTTCAGTATGCCCCCACACGTGGTCGCTTCAAGGTTTATTTGATAGACGAAGTACACATGCTGTCCAATCACAGTTTTAACGCTTTGTTAAAAACGCTTGAAGAACCGCCAGAACATGTCAAGTTTTTACTGGCAACAACAGACCCGCAAAAATTACCCGTAACGATCCTGTCGCGTTGTTTACAGTTCAGCCTTAAACGCCTGTCTGAAAAAATGATCGCTGAACATATGCAATTTGTTCTCGGGGAAGAAAATATCAGTAACGAACCTGGAGCTATTCAGGCGATTGCCAATGCTGCTGATGGCAGTATGCGAGACGCGCTTAGTTTGCTTGATCAGGCTATTGCTCATGGTGGTGGCAAGGTTGAGACAAGTGAAGTTCATGATATGCTCGGTACCATTGAAGGGCATCATGTCGAAAACCTGTTGCGTGCAATTATCAGTGGTGATGCCGCAGTTGTGATTAATGAAATGGAGCTTCTGGCTGAAAAAGCTCCTGATTTTAACAGTATCCTGGCTGACCTGATTTCCTTGCTACATCAGTTAGCCATCGCGCAAATGGTGCCGGATGCAATTGATGACAATCAGGGAAACCGGGAGACTATTCTGGCCCTGTCAGGGCTGTTGCCTGCTGAAGATGTGCAGCTTTATTATCAGATCGCATTGATAGGCAAGCGCGATTTACCTTTGGCACCTGATCTTAAAAGTGGTCTTGAGATGGTGTTATTACGTATGCTGGCATTCAAACCCTATGAAGTAACAGGGCAAGTCGCAAGAGCTCCTGTAGCGGCCAGTCAAACTGCATCTGCAGTAAATGCCACAGCTACAAAGGACTCTGTAACTGCCGAGCAGTCCAGCCAGGGGCAAGTGGCCACACCTGTTAATAATACAGGTTCTGAATGGGAACAAATTATTCAGGCTTTAGGCTTAAAAGCCATGACGCGTGAACTGGCTGTGCATTGTGTGCTTGACGTAAAAACAGATGATCAAATTACGTTATTGCTTGATTCAAAGTATGAACAAATTCGTACTCCCAGTGCATCGCAGCGGCTGGAGCAGGCACTATCAGCGCATTTTTCCAAGCCTATCAAGCTGGAAATAAAGCTGGGTATCGCTGCGAGTGAGACACCCGCGCAAGCACAGGAGCGGGTAAAAACTGAAAGGCAGGATAGTGCTACAGATAGTATTCGCAATGATCCGTTTGTAAAAGATTTGCAGGATGTATTCGATGCAGATCTGGATGCAGCCGTGATCAGGCCAACAGATTAATTCTAAACAGTAAGATAAAGATGAGGTTGTTATGAAAGGTGGATTAGGTAACCTGATGAAACAGGCCCAGAAAATGCAAGAGGATATGCAGAAAGCTCAGGAAGAAATAGCTAAACTGGAAGTAACCGGGCAGTCTGGTGGTGGAATGGCCAGTGTTACGATGAATGGCAAGCACCAGGTCAGCCGGGTGAGTATTGATGACAGTTTGCTGAATGAGGACAGGGACATGCTCGAAGATATGATTGCCGCTGCGGTAAACGATGCGGTTAAGAAAGTCACTGATGTTACGCAGGATAAAATGTCGAGCATGACATCAGGTATGCCATTGCCTCCCGGGTTCAAGATGCCTTTCTAGTCGAATGTCACTATCACCCCTAATTGATGAGTTAATCGAGTCTTTGCGTGTTTTGCCGGGCGTAGGGCCTAAAAGTGCCCAGCGTATGGCCTTTTTTCTGATGGAACGCAACAAGGATGGTGCTCTGCTACTTGCTAATTCGCTAAGTCAGGCGGTGGAGCGCATTGGTCATTGTCGTCAGTGTCGTACATTAACTGAAGATGAGGTATGCAGGATATGTTCAGACAGGGGCCGAAATTCATCCAAGGTCTGTATTGTTGAAACACCTTCTGATGTAATGATGATTGATAAAGTTACCGGTTTTAAGGGTCTGTATTTTGTCCTGATGGGGCATTTATCACCACTCGATGGGATTGGTCCTGAAGAGCTTGGGTTAGATCTGCTGGCTAACCGGCTGGATTCTGGTGATGTTGAGGAGTTGATTCTGGCAACCAATCCAACTGTGGAAGGTGAAGCAACGGCCCATTATATAAGTGAAATGGCGAAAAAACGTAATATTCGCTCAACCCGGCTTGCACACGGTGTACCGATTGGTGGTGAGTTGGAGTACGTTGACAGCAGCACACTTTCTCATGCCTTTACAGATAGAAGGGATTTATAACCCCGGGTTATATATTTCTTTGATGATAGGCACAATGCCTGTAATCGTAATTTATACCAGATCCCCTGTTTTATATCTGGTTTGTAGCAGGAAAAGTCCAAAAACCGCCAATTTTCTGGGACTCAGTTCAAATTATGCTAAACTGAATCCGATACACGGTTAAAAAGTAGATCATTTACCCAGCTTATGGAAATTGCTGCATATCCAGTTCCTTATCTGATTCCATCCTTGCCTCTAAGGGTAGATGTCAGACCCACAGTAGGGCCAGAGACAAACTTGTCTTCGGGTCGGCGTGATAGTGGCGTGCCCGGTGAAAAAATATTACAGGGTGAGGTTCTCGGGCAGGGTACCAGTCGTAAGCCTGACTCAGGTACATATGAAGACGCTATTTTTGAACGCCAGCAGCAAAACAGGGCGCAGCCGGATTTATCATCACTGAGTCCTGACTCACGCAGGGCAATTCAAAGCTATCTCGATAATGAGTTGTTATCTACACTGAGTTTCAATACCAGCCCCCTGATTGATGAATACGTATAGATGAGTATGTTTCTATGACAGATTGTTTGTTTTGTAAAATGGTAACGCGTGAAATAAAGGCAGACATTGTATTTGAAGACAATGATGTGCTTGCATTCAGGGACATAAATCCTCAGGCTCCCTTACATGTTTTGATTGTACCCAAGCAACACATCAGTACTTTGAATGATTTGCAGGATGCAGATGAAGCATTAGTCGGGAAGCTTTATCTGGCAGCTAAAAAAATTGCTGCAGATAATGGTGTAGCTGATGAGGGCTATCGTACCGTTATGAATTGTAACGAAGCCGCAGGGCAGACCGTTTTTCATATCCATTTACATTTACTCGGTGGTCGACAGTTGGGCTGGCCGCCAGGTTAGTATGTTAGTTTTCAGTCGCCAGCTCTGCCAGCATTTGTTGATAGCTGGATAATCGGAGTGGATTAATTTCCCCTTTTTTTGCAGCTTGTTTTACTGCACAGTCGGGTTCATTCAGATGTCTGCAATTGTGGAATCGACATTGGCCAATGTATGGTCTGAACTCAATAAATCCGTTTGTAATTTGTGCTTCACTGATATCCCACAGACCAAAGTCACGAATCCCGGGTGAATCAATAATGTCACCCCCTGTCGGCAGGTGGTATAAAATAGATGTGGATGTCGTATGTTTGCCATGATTGGCCTGAGTCAGTTTACCAACTTTAATATCAAGATCAGGTAACAGGCGATTGATGAGTGATGATTTGCCAACTCCGGATTGTCCCACCATGATACTGGCATGATCACCCAGTTTTGTTTGCAGCTGATTCAGCTCATCATCTATTTTTGCGCTGGTGTAAATAACCGGGTAACCCAGTTGCTCATAAGTAGATAATGTTTGTTCAATTTGTTGTCGTTTATTCTGGCTCATCAAATCTGTTTTATTGATAACAATAATGGCATCGAGTGAAACAGTTTCAGTGATAATAAGGTATCGATCGAGCAAATGCAGGCTGAGTTCCGGCTCTGTTGCAGTTACGATAATGATCTGGTCAATGTTGGCAACAAAAGGTTTTACCTGTCGTCGAAAATCGGGTCGCGCGAGAACATTGCGCCTGCCTTTTACGGCAACAATAATCCCTTCATCGTTTTCTTTTTCTTCCCAGACGACCTGGTCGCCACAAACGATACTACCCAGATTCTGGCGAATTTTACAGTGAATTAATCGTGCATTTGTATCTTCTACAATTGCCTGTTTCCCGTGATGCTGTATAACCAGTCCGGTTTGCTGGGCAGTATCATCGATGATTTCTGATGATTGTCGGCTTTGTTCCTGTTGTGCGTGTATACGTTGTCGCTGTTGCCTTGTTAATTTACGTTTGGCCATTAATCTGACAAGCAGGTAAGTTGTTCGATGTGAGCCGCACAAATAAAATCTTTTATAGACAAACCGGAAACAGAGTGAGTGCTGTAGCGTATCAGGCAGTGGTTGTAACCAACTTCAAGATCAGGATGATGGTCCTGTTGATGTGATACCCAGGCAATTGCATTTACGAATGCAATAGTTTCATAATAATTTTTAAATTTAAAATCAAAAGAAATAGTCTGGTCAGTATCATTAAATTGCCAGTCTGTATCCAGTTGTTGTAAATACTGTTCAGCATCTTTTCTGGAAAGAGCTGAAACCTCACCTTGTGAGTTGCAACTTAAGGAACTGAGCTGAGTCATCCGGCATCACCCTGAAGCTGATTTTTTAAATGCTGAATACGGATAGGTGCAGGTGGATGTGAGTCATAAAAATTTGAATACACCGGGTCTGGTGTTAAGGTGCTTGCATTTTCCTCATACATTTTTACCAGAGCTTTAATCAGTAAATTGGCATCACGCTGTTTTGCAGCGAATGCATCGGCTTCAAATTCATGTTTACGTGACAGTAAGGACATTAGTGGTGTGAGGAAGAAACCTGCTACAGGTGCAAGTAGCATAAACAGTACCAGCCCCATATAAGTAGATGGTGTGCTAACTCCAAGGCCTGCAAAGAACCAGCTTTGTTTGATCAGCCAACCAAGTATCGCAAGGCTGGCCAGACTCATGATACCCATCATGATCAGGCGTTTGCGAATATGGTGCATGCGGAAGTGTCCGAGTTCATGAGCAAGTACGGCTTCGATTTCTTCTGCATCGAGCTGGTCAATCAAGGTGTCATAGAAAACAATTTGTTTTTTATTGCCAATACCACTGAAGTAAGCATTACCATGTGCGGATCGTTTTGATCCGTCCATGACAAAAATACCATTACTTTTGAAACCGCATTGAGTCATAAGTTGTTCAATACGTGTTTTTAGATCACTGCTTTCCAGCGGTTTGAATTTGTTAAACAGCGGGGCGATAAAGGCTGGGTAGGCCCACATCATAAGCAGGCTGAATCCAAACCAGACTCCCCAGACATACAGCCACCAGAGGGCCCCGGCTTTTTCCATTATCCAGAGTACAACCCAAAGTAAGGGAGTGCCGATCAATATGGTTAGCAGAGCGCCTTTAAGCAGGTCGGTAATAAAGATACTGATGGTGGATTTATTGAAGCCATATTTTTCTTCAATAACAAATGTGCGGTAAGCAGCAAAAGGCAGATCCAGCAATGACATCAGAATCATAATGCTGATCATGAATGCAATACCGGTCCAGATAGTATCCCATCCGAGACCGCGCCATGCCTGATCCAGTATTTCCAGACCTCCACCAAGGGTTAAAATCAGCAGTAAGATACTGCCGGCAACGCTGTCGATACGGCCAAAGCGTGTACGGGCAACGGTATAGTCGGCCGCTTTTTGATGAGCTTCCAGCGGTATTTGGCCTTCAAATGCTTCAGGCACATCGGTACGGTTAGTTTGCACATGTTTGATATGCCTGTTAGCAAGCCAGATTTGTGTCGCGAGTGAAACTATCACTAATGTGATAAAAAGTTGTCCTATCGTGTGTAAATCAGTCATTTAATACTCGTCGTGTAAAATAGTTTATCTGCTGTTATGATAATGGAAGGCTGACAATTCACCAACTAAATTGAGCAATTTTGTCAGTTATTTTCAGCAATTAAAGACTCAGGATGACTTAATGACACAAGATGCAACAAATTTGATCTGGATCGACCTGGAAATGACCGGTCTGGACACACAGAATGATGTAATTATTGAAATTGCGACTATCGTCACTGATGCCCAGCTTAATGTTCTGGCCGAAGGCCCTGAAATAGCGATTCATCAAAGTGATGAAATACTTAATGGTATGGATGAATGGAATACGCGTCAACACGGTGGTTCGGGTCTGGTTGAAAGAGTTCGCAACAGCCAATATTCCGAACTTGATGCAGAACGGGAAACTATCGCTTTTCTGGAGCCCTGGATTGCAGCAGGAAAATCGCCGATGTGCGGTAACAGTATTTGTCAGGATAGACGGTTTTTAGCACGCGGAATGCCTGACCTGGAAGAATATTTCCATTACCGAAACCTGGATGTCAGTTCATTAAAAGAACTGGCCGTTCGCTGGTACCCGGAAATTCTTGTGGGCTTTAAAAAAGAAGGCTCTCATTTAGCTATGGATGATATAAAGGATTCAATTGCTGAATTAAAGCATTATCGAGAACATTTGTTTAAATAACGACTGGTTATACTAAGCGCACTACTAAAATAGCAGGAACGTAGATTGTACCTCTCGTTAGAGAAATGAATAACCGGAATTCATCAGTGAAGAATTTAATTTTTTATTAAACTTCTACAGGTGTATCGTGCCGGTTACCCCATTCTGACCATGCGCCCGGATAGCCTTTTATATTTTCATACCCCAGGTGCTTCAGTAATATATAAGTATGCGACGAGCGATGATGTGTCTGACAATATAAAATAACTTCATTTGAAGGGTGAACATCCCGTTCAGTTAACATTTCATGAATTTCATTATCAGGTAAAAAACGCAGGTTGTTGTTTTTATCCATTGTTAGCATCCAGTCCAGATTGACTGCATGAGGTATATGCCCGCCACGTTCTGCAAATTTTTTAGTGCCTGTAAATTCTTCCGGACTGCGTGAGTCCAGCAGGCGCAGGTTTTTATCCTCCAGATGAGCAAGAATATAGTCGAGATCAATTGACGCCATGCCAAATTCGGAAATCGAGTATTGCGCAGGCGTTACAGGACGTATACCGCTTTCAAGGGGATGACCTTCATTCGCCCATGCATGAAGCCCGCCATTTAATAGCGAATAGTCTTTATGTCCAATGACGTCTAGTGTCCATAACAATCGTGCTGCTTTGCCACCGCCTTCGTCGTCATACGCAACAACATGGGTGTCATTTGAAATACCGAGGGATGACAGAACCTGTTCCAGTTCAGCAGCTGAAGGCAATAGCCCCATTACCGGCTTCACAACATGCAGTATACGGGGGTATTCCAGATACACTGCACCCGGTATATGTGATTGCAACCAGGTTTCTTTTTTACACAAGTCTACAATAACAATCTTGTTGTCATGAAGGTGTGTTTCGAGTTCATTGGCTTCGATAATCAAGGGTAATTTTTCAGACATAATATTCCTGCTGGCTGTTAACCTCCTTACTCAATGCGAGAGAGAGGAGGTGAGAGTAATAATCTAGTAATAAAATTAATCAGGTAATAACATCAGGCGCAGTTCGCTGAAATCGCTCACCAGGCTCGGTAATTTCCTCAGCTATGTGTATCAGTCGTTGTAATGCGAGCTGGGTGTCCTGTTGTAGTTTATCTGGATTATCCTCGTATTTTTCAATATAAACACGTAAGGTTGCACCCTGTGTGCCGGTGCCAGACAAGCGAAAAACAATACGTGATCCATTTTCGAAGAATAATCTTATTCCTTGTTGCTGACTAACAGAGTCATCTATCGGGTCTGTATAGGAAAAATCATCGGCATTGATGATTGTCATACCTTGTATATTTTTGCCTTTAAATTCAGGCAGGCGTTTACGCAGATCGGCCACCAGCTTGCTGGCCGCCTGGCTATTCAGGCCTTCGTAGTCATGGCGTGTGTAATAGTTTCGGCCAAATTCTTGCCAGTGGCTATCAAGTATGTCGGCAACAGACTGCTGTTTTACAGCAATCAGGTTTAGCCAGAACAGAACAGCCCACAGGCCATCTTTTTCACGTACATGGTCAGAGCCGGTTCCAAAACTTTCTTCCCCGCAAAGAGTTATTTTTTCTGCGTCCAGAAGGTTGCCAAAAAACTTCCAGCCAGTCGGGGTTTCATAGCAAGGGATATTTAAATGCTCGGCAACCCGGTCTACTGCCTGGCTGGTAGGCATTGATCGTGCGACACCGTTCAGCCCATCAGAATATCCCGGTATAAGTTCTGCATTTGCGGCGAGAATAGCAAGGCTGTCATTGGGAGATACGTAGCATTGACGACCAAGTATCATATTTCGGTCGCCGTCACCATCCGATGCGGCGCCAAAGTCAGGGCCGTTATCCTGCATAATTTTTTCGACCAGCTCATGCGCATGAACCAGGTTAGGGTCGGGGTGGCCTCCACCAAAATCAGTTAATGGCTTGCCATTCCATACGCTACCTTTTTTAGCGCCAAGTCTGTCTTCGAGTATTTCTTTTGCATAAGGTCCGGTGACAGCATGCATGGCATCAAATACTATTTTAAAGTCATTACCTGAAAGTAAGTTGCGGATTTTTTCAAAATCAAATAATGATTCCATCAGGTCTGCATAATCTTTTACAGCATCAATGACCTTTATTTCTGTTTTGGCAATTTTTTCTGAACCGATTTCGCGTAGTTCAATGTTCTTGTTGTCTGCCATCAGGTAACGAAAAATGTTCTTACTATAAGTGTATATTTTACGGGTAACATTTTCGGGAGCAGGGCCACCGTTGGCACCATTGAACTTTATACCAAAATCCCCGTCAGGGCCTCCGGGGTTATGACTTGCAGATAAAATAATACCGCCGATAGCTTTATGTTTTCTGATTAAATGAGAAGCAGCCGGTGTAGAGAGAATGCCATTCTGACCAATCAATATTTTACCAAATTCATTTGCGATGGCGATTTTAATAATCGTTTGAATAGCTTGGGCATTATAGAAACGTCCGTCACCTCCAACAATCAGCGTAGCTCCTTCACGTTCAGGCAGAGTATCAAATATGGCCTGTACGAAATTTTCCAGATAGCCTTTGTTATCCTTGAATACATTGACTTTTTTTCGCAAGCCGGATGTACCGGGCTCCTGGTCAGAATAGGCGGTGGTCGGTATGGAAATAAACTGCATTTAACGTTGTCCTCATATATATAGTATGCCAGAGAATAGTCATATTCAGAGTATGAATACTCTTGCATGTGTATGATATGATTTATCGATGACTCTCGTAAAGCAAAAAGCCATTAATAAATTACTTGACCAACGCAGTTTTGCAAGTTTGATGGCTGTGTATGAGCGTAATTACCGTTTGCTCGCACAATTATTACCAGACCTGGATCAATTACCCGATGCGCTGACATCCAGAGTAGCGGGTTCCCTGGATCTGCATCTGGAGGTACTTGAGCGCTGTAAGTACACTACCAGTTTACGGCTTACATATTATTTTCCAGTCAATGACGATGAGCATGTCGCTGACCCGGATCTGACAATCAAAATATATCATGATGCCTGTCAGGCAGAAGCAATGGCTTGTCGTGACAGAGGTTTTATGCCGGTTGAGCATCATTCCGGCAATAAACAACCCTTTATCGATTGTCGTTGGGAGAGTAATTTATTTGTTGAGAAATGGTTACGTTATTCCATTGATCAGGGGCATATATTCAGTCAGGAACGTTATGACAGAAATCATGTCAGTATAAGCAATACATGTGTAAATTTTATCTAGAAAATACTAAGGGATTCAGATATGTCAGTTCTAATGACCAGAATGTGTACAGTTTTTATTTTCACTTTAATGGTGTCAACGGCACACGCCGGGATTATGGTGGACACCAGTTGGTTGCAAAAACATTTAAATGATAAAAATCTGGTTCTTATTGATATGAGTGATCAGACGCAATACCAGCGTTTTCATATTCCAGGTGCTATCTATCTCGGTTACGGAAATCTGGTTCAGAAACGAAAGAAAGATAAGGTTTCACTGCGTATTTCAAACCAGCGTCTGTATAAAATACTCGGTTATATTGGTGTAACCCGGAATAGTCATGTTGTTATTTATGATGATATGGGTGGCTTGAACGCGGGACGTTTGTATTGGGACCTGGAAAGGATTAAACACCCACGTGTATCAGTCGTTAATGGCGGTTTGGTTAAATGGATACTGGAAGGTCGGAAAGTAGAAAACAAATATAACGAAAGAAAACCGGTAGCTTACCTTGCAGGTTCTTCGACAATAAACAATGAAATTAATCTGACTCAGATCAAACAGGCTTCACAGTTGAAAAAACAGGTATTGCTGGATGTGCGCTCACGGGAAGAATACCTTGGTTACCCTAAATATAAACGTACCGGGCATATACCAGGCGCAAAGTTATGGTCCTGGGATGACACGATCAATTTTGCAGGTGGATTTACCCTTAAGAAACCGGACGAATTACTGGCCAGTCTTGCAAAAGCGGGAGTGAAGAAAAAATCCCAGCCGCTGGTGGTTTATTGTCGGTCCGGGCATCGGGCGTCGCAGGCATATCTTGTACTCAAACATCTGGGGTTTCAGAATGTGCTGCTATATGATGGATCCATGGCTGAGTATTCCAAAGACCTGACTGCGCCTGTGCGTCAGGGGCTTAATCCCTGAATTGTGAACAATACTGTATAAATAGCATTGTATTTCTGTAAATGTCCCCTATTATCCTTGTAACAGGGGATTATTTTATCCATAGATAAACCATGTAAGAAGCTGTTTATAAAGAAAAAACAATTTTTTACGGTTATTAAATACACGTTTTTTGTAAAGTTTTACAATGTTTGACTATTGTATTCTTGACTAGGATGGTCAGGTAATTGATACTTCAGTCATACACTTAATTTCACTACGATGAATGTGTGATAACGAACAAAGCTGTAGACGCAATCAGGAGAGAGGCAATGAAGCTATCCACCAAGGCACGATACGCAATAACAGCGATGATGGAACTAGCGCTGAATGAAAATAAAAAGCCGGTAACGCTGGCTGAAATTTCCGAGTTCCAGAAAATTTCATTATCTTATCTTGAGCAGCTGTTTGCAAAATTGAGAAGCAAGGGCCTGGTACGTGGTGTCCGTGGCCCAGGGGGTGGTTACCATCTGGCGCGACCTGCAAATGAATTAAGTATCGCCAGTATTGTTGCAGCTATAAATGATGAGAAATCCAAGCATGACCAGGAAATGGTTGTTGAACAAGGCTCCGAGCAACAGGTTCTGGATGGTATGTGGGATAATTTGAGTAACAAGATCAGTCATTTTCTGGAAGGCGTCAGTCTGCAGCAACTCGTTGATGACTATCATGCAGAGCAAAATAATCACACTGATGACACGCCTTCAATGGCATCATCATTCTCTCGTGGCGCATTTTGACAATAAAGCCTGATTAGATTCTTTTTGTAATTATTTGACCAATCTCTTTATCTGTAAGATTAATCGGGTTGGTTTTCATACTACTACCGCGGCTGTTATTGACAATATGAGTTATATCTTTTGTTGCTACGCCATATTCTCCCAGCCGAGGAAGTTTTAATTGTTCCGTCCAGTCTTCCAGTAACGATAGTAATTTATCAAATGCCTGTTTTTGTGAACCGGTTTTCTGCTGGCATAGAATCGTAGCAATAGTGTGGTATTTTTTTAATGCTATGTTATCTGGTTCTCGTTGCTGCAAGGATTCAATATTGAAACGTGTAGCTGTTGCAACCAGCGTCCCGCAAACAATACCATGAGGTATCGGGAAAAAAGCACCTAAAGGTGCAGCCAGCCCATGCACAGAACCCAGCCCGGTTTGTGCAAGACAAATACCCGAGCAAAGTGACGCATAGGCCATGTTTGTACGCGCTTCAATTTCATCTTCGCCATGATGAAACCACTCTAGCAGGCCATCACGGCATGCGCGTAGTCCACTTAACGCAATAGCATCTGTCACAGGATTACTGCGTGTTGAAACAAATGATTCCATTAATTGTGTCAGTGCATCCATACCATTTGCAGCAATAAGTTCATCAGGACAGTTTGTTAATAAATCGGGATCAACAATGGCATAGTCTGGTATAAGCAGGTCATCCCGAAACGACTTTTTAAATCCGTTATGGCCCTGTTCACTCAAGACAGCATTTTTAGTCGCTTCACTTCCCGTTCCCGCAGTTGTGGGTATAGCGATAAAAGGTACAGATGGGCCGGGATAGGGTAGTTCAGGGCCGACGCCTTCGAGAAAATCCATAACTGAATGACACAGCTTTAACAGGCCGGCAATTGCTTTGGCAGCATCCAGAACGCTGCCACCACCCAGACCTACTACAACGTCAATATTATTTTCCCGATAACGAGTAACAATGTCATCAATCTGTTGAGGGGAAGGTTCGGTTGCTATTTTTACACGGGTAACTTTATGACCTGATTGTTCAAGCCAGTTTTGTAGTAATGGCCAGAGATCACTGGACTCGATTGAGTGTTGCCCTGTCACCAGCATAAGCTGTTTTTGATATTGTTCAAGTATGACTGGCAGCTTGTTAAAGCTGCCAGCGCCAAACTCAATTTTAGGTAACAGACTGATAGAAAAGGGTGTGATGTTCATCATATTCCTTATAATTTAATTTTGTTGCCCCACTGGTGAACAACCAATCCCGATAAAATCAGGCCACTACCCATAAGCAGCTTCCAGCCCAGAGGTTCCTGATTAAAGATATAGCCCAGCATTAATGCAATTACCGGGGTGATTAGTGGAATCATACCGATTTTATTTGCAGCCATATTTTTCAGTGCATAATAGTACAACGTAAAACCTACGACATTACCCAGCACACCTAAGTACAGAATAGAAATGCCTGATTTCAGGCTGATATTTTCAGGTAAGTGCGCATCACTTAAAATCCAGGTTATTAAGAATAATAAACTCGAAATGATCAGACTTCCTGCGTTGATAACGAGGCCGGGTAAATGGCAGTTAATTTTTTTAATCGTCACTGTACTGAGCGAGTGTAATACAGTCGCAATCAAAACTGCAATAATACCAGGAATAGCCTGATTAGCCTGCGCAATATCAGTGTAAAAAACAGCAATCAGCCCGGCGATGCCTAACATAATACCCATGATCTTGCTTGCAGTCAGGCTACGTTCATTTAATAACCAGGCTGCAAATATACCGGTTAACAAGGGTGTAACCCCGAACAATACAGATAACATTCCTGAGGTAATAAACTGAGCAGCCCAATAAATAAGCAACATGGAACCAAAAATACCTATGCTGGCAGCGAAATAGGATTGAATTGCTTTTTTATGCCATTCCAGACGTATACGCATGAAAGCCAGTATCAACAGGCAAATGAATGTACCGATTAACATGCGCGCAGTTATACCAAATAGAAAACCGGCTTCTTCTCCACTCCACTTGATAGCTAGCGGAGTCGTAGACCAGATAAGTATAATTCCGATGTAAGCTGTCGTTATTGACATGATAATTCTCGATTGTGGTTGCGTAAAACTAAAAAGGCCACAGATTCTGAAAGAGTCTGCGGCCTGGAATAAGTAACTTGTTAAATAAAATCTAGAGCATTATTCCCGGCACAGTAAGCAGGCGCACGACCCATTTACGGGCTGCGGTGTGATGCATGCGATGTACGAAAATAATAATCATGTATTGAGAGTGCCGAATTCATGAATGACTGTCAAGGCAATAATAATTATTTTATGTATTTTATAACAGCAGTCCTGTTAGAACTCTTTCCCGCCAGGGGAGGGTTGGGGACAGAGGATCAGTATATAGGTTTCATTTATCCTGAATGTTAATTCCAGATTACCCGGTTTGTTTGGGGTGGAACTTTCTGACTCTGGTTTTAAACTGAATAAAAAGTTTCTCCGGGGTATTGCATCCATAACGTAGCTGGATATAGAAGCGTGTGATCAGGTTAATGTCTTCTTTCAGATCGGGACGTTGGCGGGTAACACGGTTAGCAAAGTCACGCGGCCCCTCATGTTTTTGTCGCATAAAACCGGCTTTAGTCAGGCGCTGGCAAAATAAGGCATAGAGTCGTAATGTTTGATCTTTTTCGTAGCGAAACTTTTTCAGGTTGATCCAGATAAAACCAATGAGCAGAATAATACCAAGACCGGTAAACAGGCTGATGGCAATAGATTTCCAGTCGTGTGTATCAATTCCGAGTTTTTCAAGGAGGCCGGATTGTTTATCTGCGTCATAACCTAATACCCATTTGTGCCATTTGTAATTCATGGCATCCCAACTCATGAGCAATGATCGTAGTATTGGATTTCGACTGCGTAAAAAACTGCCTGATGTTTCAAATGCAGGAATAGCTGCGTCAATACCCCGTTCAACACGCTCAGGGGCAACTGCTGACGTGGGGTCTATACGAACCCATCCACGATTTTGCAACCAGACTTCAGTCCAGGCATGGGCATCAGATTGCCTGATTATCAAATAGCCCCCCTGTTTATTGTATTCCCCTCCCTGGTAACCAAGCACAACCCTTGCCGGGATATTAAGCAGGCGCATGATGTATACGAAACTGCCGGCATAATGCTCACAAAACCCTTTTCGGGTTTGGAATAAAAACTCGTCTATAGCATGTCGTCCCAACAAGGGAGGGTTCAATGTGTATATAAAATCCTGTTTATTAAAATAGTTCAGTACCTGACTGATTTGCTGTTCGGGTCGTTTATACGATCGTTTTAGTTGAGATACCCATTTTCTTGTTTGTGGATTTACATTACGAGGTAATTGTAGTGCACTGTTTCTTACCTGGTTTGTAATAGATTCACCAATTCGATATGAAATGGCTGACTGGAGATTAAATTGTGTGCGCTTCTTTATGGGTGAACGTGTAACAAGTGAAAAGTTTTTATTCAGTGTTGTGTTGCCTGGAGTGTTCACAGGAACATCGAGTGCAAACACCCATTTTAACTGATGAGGCTCAATTGTTAGTGAATAGTTTGTCAGTTTGCCGCGATAGCTGGCAATGCCCGGATTTTGGCTAATGTTGGTAAAGCCAGGAAACCAGGTTCGACCATCGTAATTCCAGAGTACTGGTCCGCGCCAGTACAGCGAAGAATTTTCTGGCCGATTGTTGATAAAACTGGCCCTGAAGGCAACAGCATCAGACTTAATGAGTTGACTGATGCTACCCGGCGACATGCGGTCACTGATACCTGTTCTGGATTGTGTCTTGTCAGAAGGCATCGACCAGACTGGTCCGGGCAAGCGTGGAAATAAAACAAAAAGTACTAACATGATCGGTACTGACTGCATAAGCAAGGTTGCTGCCAGTTTAAGATTTTGCTTAAGGTTAAGTTGTGCATCATGACGATTGAGCATTACGAGTGTACTGGTAAGTAACAAGCTAACAAGTAACATGTACGAGGCCATTGCAATTGATTGACTAAACAGGAAGTTGGTAATGACGAGAAAATAGCCCATGAAGACAAAGAGCATGATATCGCGGTCAGTTTTGAATTCCAGCACCTTGAACGAAAGCATGATCATTAATAATCCGATACAGGCATCGCGATTAATCAAGGTGCCATAGCTGTTTATAATTGCGAGTATAACCAGTGAGACAAGTAGCATGAGTATTATTCGTCCCGGACGATACAGTTTTCCTGCAACAGCATAGTAGCCCCAAACACCGGATAAAATAGAAACGACAATGATCCAGAAAGGTAGCCGGGTCACATGAGGAGCAATGACAGATGCCTGTGCAAGTAGTATCCACAGCATTTTCCGGTTTGAGACAGATAACTGACCGGTCATGTGTTTTGTCCGAATGTCGCCAGTGCCGATAAGCACAAGTGCTGGTGACGATGTCCCTGTCCTGGCGGGATGGAAGTGCCGGGAATTTTCAGGCCATATGAGAGCCCGTTTGCTTCGCAATCAAGTATCCAGCGGCAAAGACGTGATAATTTTTGTTCCAGTGAACGTGCCTGTACCATATCCCATTCCAGCCAGAGACTTTTTTGGCCACCACCAGTGAACTGTTTGCTATATAGTTCATCGCTACGCTGACTTAGTTTCCAGGCAATTTTTTTCAGACCATCTCCAGGCTGGTAGGGTCGTAAGCCGGAAAAGTCATCACTTCCTTTTGATGACTGATTTGAAGCTCCGTCTCCCTGTAACTGAAAATCTGCAGGTGGTGGATTTTTTTCTGGCGCAGGGTAAACAATACATTCGCAATCGGGCTGGATCCATGACCAGGCACATAATAGTCCGAGCGGGTAATCACTGGCTATCCTGATTCGTCCAGGTGTTATGCGACCCCGTTGTGTAGATTCCATGGTTAGATATATATCAATACTGCCACTGGCAGGAATATTGACAATAGCCTGTTTTTCACCGGCAATCTGAAGACGGACAGAAGGTTTATTTATGGCCTGTTCATTCTGTAAAATCACTGGGTATGCAATTTTATCACCACAGAAAACAGAACGTGCTGTCTCGCAGCGAATTTTAAGACCAGACAGATTGCGATGGGTATGTAACATTGAAACCATTACCATGCTACCCATTAAAAAAGTAAGCGCAAAACCAAGACTGTTATTGTAATTGATCGAGCCTATTAGCATGATCGTCAGCAGGACAGAAAAGTAAAGTCCATAACGGCCTGGTAAAATATAAATTCGACGGCGATGTAAAAGAATAGGAGATGTTTCGTCGCTGTGTAAGCGACGCGTGGATATTTTTTCAGCCAGACTGCTCATGAGATTGGTCTTCAGGGAATAGCGACAGATTGCAGTAGTAATTGTGCCAGATCACCTGTTTGCTTGTTGCTGTTATCAGCATGCAAACGATGTCTGACAACCGAAGGTAGAACAGTTTGAATATCTTCGGGTAAGACTGAATTGCGACCATGCAGAAAAGCCCATGCCTGTGCGGAACGTAATAATGCAAGGCTGCCGCGTGGCGATAACCCCTGTTCAAGACTCATATCACGGCGGGTATATTCAACCAGATCCTGCAGGTAATCGAGTAGTGCATCTGACACGTGCACAGTTGGTACACTGGCCTGAAATGCGAGTACTTGTTCGGGCGTAATGCAGGCTTGCAGTGTGTGTAATAATATTTGTCGGTCACGTCCGGTTAAAATCCGTCGTTCTGCCTGTCGGTCAGGATAACCCAGTTCTATTTTCATCATAAATCGGTCGTATTGAGATTCCGGTAGTGGAAACGTACCAATGTGGTGAGCAGGATTCTGGGTTGCTATGACAAAAAAGGGTTCAGGTAACTCGCGTGTTTCTCCTTCACAGGAAACCTGTTTTTCTTCCATTGCTTCCAGTAACGCACTTTGTGCTTTGGGTGATGCGCGATTGATTTCATCTGCAAGAAAAACCTGTGTAAAAACCGGCCCGGGATGAAATGAAAAGTTCTGGTCTTCACGATTATAAATGGCAGCCCCAACAATATCAGAGGGCAGCAGGTCGCTGGTAAACTGAATGCGTTTGAACTGAAGCCCCATCATGCGTGCTAGCAGTTGTGCCAGAGTGGTTTTACCCATTCCGGGCAAGTCTTCTATCAGTAAATGACCGCGAGCAAACAGGCATGCAAGTGCGAGGCGTATTTGCTTGTCTTTTCCAAGAATAACCTTGTTGGCAGTTTGGATTAATGAGTCAATGGTTTGGTTCATATATTAAGCTCGATCCCTGAAATTATTTTAGAAAGCAATAAGTTATTTATATTATCAAAGACGGCCGGGGGCAATTAATCTTTAAGATTTTTGATGAATGCCGTTATGTGTATCAGGCTACAACTTTTCTGATTCTGGTGCCATAGATAGCAAAAATAGTTATAAAATTGTGATATCTACTTGATTTATACTGAGAATCTCTAGAATGAGATTGCTATATTGAGTACTAACTATTATTATATTTATCAGAAATTCTGACAAATTCAGCTAATTATAATAAATTTGAGTTGTTAGCCCGGATTTTACAAATAAACGACATGATAGATGTATCAGCCATGAACCGGAATTTATGGGTGTACAGGACATAAATAATGATAACCCATAAAAATGCCTTGCCTCCTGGAACAGTCCTTAATCAATACAAAATAGAGTCTTTACTGGCTCACGGTGGTTTCGGAATTGTTTATCTGGCCAAGCACACCCATCTTGATGAACTTGTGGTTATCAAGGAATACCTGCCGAGTGAGGTTGCCACCCGTGAGGGCACGACCGTTCATGCATTGAGTGGGTCTGAGCAAGATGACTATCAGGAAGGACTCGATCGCTTTCTTGATGAAGCAAAACAGCTGGTTCAGTTCAAGTCACATAAAAACATAGTCAGTTGCCGTGATTTTTTTGCCGACAATGGTACGGCTTATCTGGTTATGGATTACGAGGACGGGGTGTCTCTCAGTGATTTACTGAGAATGCGTCACAATAACCCATTGACAGAGCAAGAGCTGCTTCGAATTATGTTGCCTTTGCTGGATGGACTCAAGTTTGTTCATGATAAAGGGGTTTTGCATCGAGATATTAAACCCGGCAATATTTTTGTACGTCGTACAGATGAACAGCCTGTATTGATTGATTTTGGTGCAGCAAAGCAGAATTTTTCCAAACATAGCAAATCCATGGCGCCTTATTCACCAGGATATGCAGCAATGGAGCAGGTTGAAGAAGATGGCTATCTGGGCCCGTGGACTGATTTGTATGCAATTGGTGCTGTCATGTGGCGTGTTTTGTTCGGGGACAAGCAGGTTGCGAGTGGTGCACAGGACTCAACAAATCCTGCCAAGGTAGAGTCACGAGCAAACGCCCGTGTTCGGGGCAATGATGATCCACTCCGACCGGCAGCCGAATTAGGTAAGGGGCAATATTCAGTGGGCTTGCTTACGATTATTGATAAATGTCTCGCACTCAATGAGGAAGATCGTTATCAAACAACAGGAGATTTGATCTCTGCACTTGAAGCAGTGCGCGATGGCCGCGATATTACGGATATACCGGCTCAGCCAGTTGAAAGTGAACCTGAATCGGTTATTCAGCCTGCAAAGAAAAAGGCTAAACAGGCAGGTCAAAAATCAGGTAATGCTTTTGCCAGGATTGCTGTCGCACTGGTGTTATTAATTGCTGTAGGCGGTGGTAGCGCATTTTATTTCCTGCAGGAATCGCATGAAGCAGAGATGGTTATCGGATCTGTTCCCTCCGGAGTCGATGTTTTTCTTGACGGTAAAAAGGTAGGTACAACACCTTATAATGAACGTCATTTATCACCGGGCTCACATAAACTCAAACTGGATCATCCGGAGTACCTGACTAAAAAGGTAACTATAGAACTGAGCAATGATAAACCGCTGAAAAAGGAATATATCCTTCAGCGCGCTCAATCAACTGTGGTTATAAATAGTGATCCATCAGGCGCTTCAATTTTTGTTGATGGCAAGGATACCGGTAAGAAGACACCTTCTACCATCACAGGTATTAATGCAGGCAGTCATGTTATTACGGTGAAAAAGGCAGGTTACAGAGACAGTAGCCAGACAACTGAAGTTCATACATTTAAGGGCAAGGAGCAAAAATTACAACTGGCATTAAGCAAGCAGCCAAAGATTGTAAATAAAGGGTTAGCTGAACTGAAATCAGCGGAATACTTTTTGTTTCAGTCCGGAGAAAAGAGCAAAGCGGTTCCCAGGCTTAAGCAGGCTGCCCGAAAAGGAAATCCGATGGCTGTCGCTTACCTGGCTTACCTGTATAAATATGGCAGTTATGGTTTAAGTCGAGACAAGGCAAAATCAGAACGTCTGGCCGCCAAAGCGTATCAGGCGTTAAAACCTCTGGTGAGCAAGGGGGATATGCGGGCAAGCTATTATATGGGTATTTTGTATCAAAATGGTACCTATGTAACAAAGAATTTTGCAAAAGCGCTCAGATTATTTAAACAATCTGCGAGCAAAGGTTTTGCTGTCGCACAAAGTGAATTAGGTCTTATACATCGAATTGGGTATGGAGTTCCTAAAGATAAAGGAATAGCTCTGGCATGGTATAAAAAAGCAGCTGACCAGGGTTATGCTGCAGCTCAAAACAAAGTAGGTTTAATGTATGATAATGGCGAAGGGGTTTCCAGAAGTTATGCATCAGCTGTTCGCTGGTACCGCAAGGCAGCTAACCAGAAGCATAAAACAGCTGAGTATAATTTAGGTATTAAATACAAAAATGGCCAGGGTGTACCAAAAGATCTGCAAAAAACAATTTACTGGTATAACAGATCAGCAAATCAGGGTTTTTCCGATGCACAGAATTCACTCGGGTTTATGTACCTGAAAGGTACCGGAGGGGATAAAAATTATAAC
>Ga0316206_1000899_pt1 | contig 32171 bp, 28 predicted proteins | sample 6monthpyrite_MG_FD_204942 | JGI IMG/M metagenome (GOLD analysis project Ga0316206, IMG submission 204942) | Microbial mat bacterial communities from mineral coupon in-situ incubated in ocean water Damariscotta River, Maine, United States -... | ecosystem: Environmental > Aquatic > Marine >... | reverse complement strand
CCCTTGGTTTAGGTGAAATTCAGCTAAATTCCTTTTTAAATCAGCCATTAAGTGCAGAGATTGAAGTGTTTTCATCTCAGCGTGGCGAAGTTGACGGGCTCAAAATCTCGTTGGCATCCCCTGCCGCTTTTGAACGTGCTGGCCTTGAATACAGCAATATATTACGTCAGCTGAAGTTCAAGTTAATAAAAAAAGGTGGAAAAAACTTCATAAAAGTAACAACGCGGAAAGGTTATCGTGAGCCTTTCCTGAGTTTTTTACTTGAAGTTAATTGGGCAAGCGGGCGTATTATGCGTGAATATGCGGCCCTGGTTGATCCACCGAGCCTGGTTAAATCAACACCATCACAAACCCGTACTTCAACGGCGAGCACTCAATATCAGGCGCCCCGTAAAGCAAAAAAGTCCTCAAGCATCAAAGCGGCTCCGCAGCAGCCATTATACGGTGGTCCAGATGATGATACAGATAGTGGCCTGATTGGCGATAAATACACAACAAAACGAAATGACACAGCCTGGAAAATTGCACGTGATGTAAGGACAGATGATCAGGCTACCGTTGAGCAAGCAATGATGGCTATCTTGCGCGCAAATCCCAATGCATTTATTGGTAATAATATTAACCGCCTTAAAGCGGGTTACGAGCTTCAGATTCCTGATGCCGAGAGTATGCGCCAGTTAACAAATGCACAGGCAAAAGCAGAAATACGCAGACAGACTCAGGCCTGGCGTAATCGTGGAACAACAACTGCGAGTAGTCGAAAAGGTCGTCTTGAAATTCTGCCACCAAAATCAGGAGCTGCGGCCACAGGTTCTTCAGGAACTGCGACACCCAAGCAGGGTGATCTGCATCGTGAAGCAATGCTTGCGCGTGAATCTGCTGAGGCTCAGCGTCAGGAAAATGCAGAATTACGTTTGCGTGTTTCCGAGCTTGAAGCACAAATTAAAAATTCAAAACGTCTGGCAACACTCAAGGCTCAACAGCTTGCACAGCTTGAGAAAAAACTGGCTGATCTCAATTCAGGAAAAGGCAAGACGGCTCCTGTAACTCCAGTACCAGCAGAGCCAGCACCAGCTGAACCAGTTCCTCCTGTGGTAGCGCCAACAACAGAGGCACCCGTTCCTGCTGCAGGTACGACTGAAGCGCCTGTGCCCGCTACAGATGCTCCTGCCAAACCCAAAGTTGTTGTAGAAGCAAAACCAGCAGGTCCTGGTAGTCCGGTTAATTCCCATGTCGTCAAAGGTTTTGAGCCAGTTGATATAGAGAAACTACCAAAGTCCAAATTACCTGCCAGGCCTTTTAAAACAGAAGCAGCTACAACGGCTCCCGCTACACCTGCAGCAGATGCAGGCATCGTTGATAAGACGCTTGCGTATTTTAAAGCGAATCCAACTATGATGTGGGTTGCTATTGGTTCTGGCGGGATACTGATTCTGCTCGTGATTATGCTGATGTTCCGTCGCGGTTCGGATGATGATTTCGAAGAAAGCATTTTGCAGGAAAAAGCCTTTGCAGAAGAAACAGCTGCATTTGATGAAGGCACTGAAACAGAAGCGGAAGCGGATAAATTCTTTGAATCGGTTGATGCTGATGAAGAAACCGTTATAGAGAAAAAATCTGATGACCTTGATTCTTCTCTACTAGATGTAGATACCTCATTCCTCAGCGATATGGTTTTGAGTGATATGAGCGAATCGGGTGAAGAGGGCGCTGAGTCTGACCCGTTGACTGAAGCAGATGTATTTCTTGCTTATGGCCGCTTCGGGCCTGCAGAGAATATGATCAAAGGTGCTATCGCAAAAGAGCCAGAGCGCAATGATTTACGTTTGAAATTACTGGAAATCTATTATTCAGCCAAAAACAAGGATTCATTCGAGAGTGAGGCTGCTGATTTCAATACAGTTCTCGCTGAAAAACCGGATGCAGAAACCTGGGATAAGGTAGTTGAAATGGGTATGGACTTATGCCCTGATAATACTCTGTTTACGGATACACCGACTCCTGTCGTTGAAAAAGATTTGCGTGATACAACAGATGAGACAGATGCAGAAGTAAATGAACTGATTGCGGAAGAAGATGGGGAAGATACAGCTATCATGGACTTTGATCTGAGTGAGTTTGAAGATCAGATTGATGCCATGGACTCAGAAAATACAGTCAAGCAAGAACCTGAAGAAGACACAGGGCTTGATCTTGATTTGGGTGAGTTGTCCGGTGAGAAAGATACAAATGAAGATACAATGGAAATCACGGCAGAACTGGAAGGTCTTGCTGATGTATTGAAACCTGATGATGAAGAAACGCTTGAAAAACCTCTGGATATCACTGAGGAATTTGAGAGTAATGTGGTTTCACTCGAACCGGAAATTACCCAGGAAATTGAAGTGCCTGATCTTGCCAGTGAGCTGGGTCTGGACGCAACAGATGAGTCAACGGTTCCTATGGATAATACAGATCTGGATGAATCCGATCTGGATGATATTGATGAAGTTGGTACCAAGCTTGATCTTGCGCGTGCCTATATTGATATGGGCGACCCGGAAGGTGCAAAGAGTATTTTGGAAGAAGTTGCTGAAGAAGGCGATGATGCACAGAAAAGTGAAGCTCGGGAACTGATGAAGAAAATTTGATTTTTCTGAGAATGATCTGATAAAGCCCCGCTGGTTTAATGCTCGCGGGGTTTTTTTATAATGAAGAAATAACAAAGATAAATTTTACGCCCTCTGTGCCTTTGCGTAAAAAAATAAAAAACAGATATAAAAAACCTAAAAACTAAAAATCCGCTATAATAATTTTTTTCTTTCGGTTAATAAGCATGCGTATTGCACTAAACGTAGAATATGATGGTACAGATTTCTGTGGCTGGCAAACGCAGAAAGACTGTCGTTCTGTTCAGCAGGAAGTCGAACGCGCTGTTTCGACAGTTGCTGATCAGCCAGTGAGTGTTGTGTGCGCAGGCCGAACCGATACGGGTGTACATGCGACGGGTCAAATAATTCATTTTGATACTGATGTTATTCGTAATGAACGTAACTGGGTTCTGGGTTGTAATGCTAACTTGCCTCGAGATGCAAGCATTACCTGGGCAAAAGAAGTTAAGGATGACTTTCATGCACGTTTTAGTGCAACGGCCAGATCATATCGTTATGTGATTCTTAACCGAATGACGCGTTCAGCGATTTATAGAAACCGTGTTAGCTGGCATCATCAACCATTAGATGAGATGCGCATGAACATGGCAGCAAAAAGCTTTCTGGGTGAGCGGGACTTTACTTCTTTCAGAGCCCTGGCCTGTCAGGCAAAACATGCTGTTCGCACGATGCATGAGATCAATGTAGAGCGGAACGGGGATTTCATTATTATCGATGTCCGGGCGAATGCTTTTTTACATCACATGGTGCGCAACATAGCAGGCACACTGATCGCCATTGGTGAAGGTGAGCAGGATATTGACTGGGTTCAGGAATTACTGGATGCTAAAGATCGGGCTCAGGCGGGTATTACCGCGCCTCCGCATGGGCTATACCTGGTAAATGTAGAGTACCCGCCAGAATTTGAACTTCCTGCTGGATGTGCTGCGCCCACCTTCTATTAACTCCAGAGCAGCAGTTAAAATACTACCTAACCTCTTTTATGAAGTCTATGATACTGATATTATTAAAAAATACAGTATTTTATCAATGTGTGACAGAGATATCTCAATGAAAATGCCCCGACCAGAACGTACGCGTGTTAAAATCTGCGGAATTACCCGGCCACAGGATGCCGTGCTGGCGGCTCAATATGGGGCCGATGCCATTGGGCTTGTGTTTTATGACAAAAGCCCAAGATCAGTTGAGATAGATCAGGCTCAGCTGATTGTGAAAGCTTTGCCTGCATTTGTGACTGTCGTGGCGTTATTTGTTAATGCAGACGCAGCTTACATTGAAAGCGTGTTGTCTGCAGTCAATATTGATTTGGTACAGTTTCATGGTGATGAAACTGCGACAGATTGTGAGCGTTACGGAAGGCGTTATATCAAAGCCGTGCGGATGCATGAAGATATGGATTTACAGCAGCAGTGCAGGGATTACGCAAGTGCATCAGCACTACTGGTGGACAGTTATCATGCGGATGTAGCGGGTGGAACCGGTGCAGTATTTGACTGGGATCGTATTCCATCTGGTCTGAATTTGCCGTTGATTCTGGCGGGTGGTTTGCAGGCTGAAAATATCAGCCTGGCAATTGAAACAGTAAAACCCTATGCCGTTGATGTGAGTAGTGGCGTAGAGTTGGAGAAAGGTTTGAAAGGGGAGGCGTTGATTGCAGCCTTCATGCGAGGAGTAATATAGTGACAAGTAATGACAAGCCTGTAGTGAATGCGGGCAGCTATACCAATATGCCAGACAAGCAGGGGCATTTTGAAGAGTATGGTGGCATGTTTGTGTCCGAAACGCTGATGGCGCCCTTACAGGAGTTACGCGAAGCGTATGAGCGTTATGTGAAAGACCCCGACTTTATTGCTGAGCTGGATTATGACCTGAAACATTTTGTTGGCCGTCCATCGCCACTGTATTTTGCCGAGCACTGGACAGAACAGTTAGGCGGTGCGCGTATTTATCTGAAACGTGAAGATCTTAACCATACTGGCGCACATAAAATAAACAACACTGTTGGCCAGGCTTTGCTTGCAAAGCGCATGGGCAAAAAGCGTATTATTGCTGAAACCGGAGCAGGTCAGCATGGCGTAGCAACTGCTACGATTGCCGCACGCCTGAATATGGAATGTGTGGTGTATATGGGTTCGGAAGACATTAAACGTCAGGCAATTAATGTATATCGTATGCGCCTGCTGGGTGCGACAGTTGTACCGGTTGAGTCCGGTTCGAGGACACTGAAGGATGCGCTTAATGAAGCGATGCGCGACTGGGTTACTAATATTGATGATACGTTTTATATTATAGGCACGGTTGCAGGACCTCATCCTTACCCGGCAATGGTGCGTGATTTTCAGACCATACTTGGACGTGAGGCGCGTGAGCAGGTTCAGGAACTCGAAGGGCGTCTGCCTGATGCATTGGTTGCATGCGTCGGTGGGGGCTCAAATGCGATTGGCCTGTTTCATCCTTTTCTCGATGATAAAGATGTTGCTATTTATGGTGTGGAAGCTGCGGGCGATGGACTGGAAACGGGTCATCATGCAGCACCTTTATGTGCGGGCAAGCCCGGTGTCTTGCATGGTAATCGTACCTACCTGATGGAAGATACGGATGGTCAAATCATCGAAACACATTCGATTTCGGCAGGGCTGGATTACCCCGGTGTAGGTCCGGAACACAGTTGGTTAAAAGACATCGGTCGTGCAGAGTATGTTGCCGTTACCGATGAAGAAGCCTTGCAGGCATTCCATAGTCTGACCCGTACTGAAGGAATCATGCCTGCGCTGGAGTCCAGTCATGCACTGGCCTATACGATGAAACTTGCGCCAACAATGGGCAAAGATAATATTATTATTGTGAATTTATCCGGTCGTGGTGACAAGGACATTCACACAGTTGCGGCACTGGAAGGAATAAAAGTATGAGTCGTATCAAAGCATGCTTTGAAGCACTTAAACAGAACAAACGTACCGCATTGATTCCGTATGTAACCGCAGGTGATCCTGACCCTTCTGTCACAGTACCCCTGATGCATGCGATGGTTGATGCGGGTGCTGATTTACTGGAACTGGGTGTTCCTTTTTCGGATCCAATGGCTGATGGTCCTGTGATACAGGCTGCCAGTGAACGTGCATTGTTGCATCATGTGAGTCTGACTCACGTGATTGACATGGTGAAACAGTTTCGTCAGCAGGATGATACTACACCGGTTATTTTAATGGGTTACCTGAATCCGGTCGAGGTGATGGGCTATCATAATTTTGCTGAACAGGCAGCTGCCGCAGGTGTTGATGGCGTACTGACGGTTGATCTGCCACCAGAAGAATCAGATAAATTTCTGCCTGCAATGCAATCACAGCAACTGGATGTAATTTACCTGATCGCCCCCACAAGTACGGATCAGCGTATAAAAGTGATTTGTCGTGATGCCAGTGGTTTTGTGTACTATGTTTCTGTCAAAGGTGTGACCGGGTCTGCCAATCTGCAGGTGCAATCGGTGGATGACAAACTGGCTGAAATAAGGGAGTTTACCTCGTTGCCCATCGGGGTCGGGTTTGGCATCAGTGATGCAGAAAGTGCAGCGCGTGTTGGAAAACATGCAGATGCAGTGATCGTAGGAAGTGCTATCGTCAAACGTGTGTGCGCACATGAGGGTGATCTGGCGGCGATAAAAGAAGATGTGTGCGGGTTATTGTCTTCCATGCGCAAAGCGCTGGATGAGTGATCTGTGAGAATTAATCACTATGTTATAATGACAACCCTGTGATGCGTCATTAATTTTTTAAATCTGAATTCTGCGGGATTCATATAATAAGCAAAAAAGTGGTCTGAGTATGAGCTGGTTTACCAAAATAATGCCTTCCCGAATCAGTAAGGATGGCAACGCGAATGAAAAGCGCACAGTGCCTGAAGGCCTGTGGACAAAATGTGACATGTGCGGCGCGATACTCTATCGAGCTGAACTGGAACGCAACCTCGATGTTTGTCCCAAGTGTGAGCATCATATGCGTATTAGTGCACGCAGGCGACTGGATATTTTTCTGGATACAGAAGGTCGTGAAGAACTCGGTGCTAACATCGAACCTGTCGACTTCCTTAAATTCCGTGACAGCAAAAAATACAAAGATCGTATTTCTCAGGCACAGAAAAAAACGGGCGAGAAAGACGCGCTGCTGGTAATGAAAGGAAGCCTGAAGTTGCGCCCGGTTGTGGCAACTGCATTCGAATTCGGTTTTATGGGAGGTTCCATGGGATCGGTCGTTGGCGAAAAATTTGTACTTGCAGTAAACGCGAGTATCGCAGAAAAAATACCATTGATTTGTTTCTCGGCCAGTGGTGGAGCACGCATGCAGGAAGCGCTGACTTCGCTCATGCAAATGTCCAAAACCAGCGCAGCACTGGCTCGCATGTCAGAGTTGGGTATCCCCTTTATTTCAGTAATGACGGATCCAACCATGGGTGGCGTATCGGCGAGTCTTGCCACACTGGGTGATATCAATGCAGCAGAACCGAATGCACTGATAGGCTTTGCGGGTCCGCGTGTGATAGAACAAACGGTCAGGGAAACACTGCCGGAAGGTTTTCAGCGTAGTGAATTCCTGCTGGAGCATGGTGCGATTGATATGATTATTGCACGTGGTGACATGCGTGACCGTATCGCCAGTGTTTTATCTATGTTGCAAAATCAACCTGCCTGAAAATCGAGCTGTTATTACATCTGAGAGCCTGAAACAGGATACGAACCATCCATGCGCTTTGATACACTGCAAGACTGGCTCAACTGGCAGGAAACGCTTCACCCGGAAGAGATAGAACTGGGCCTGGAGCGTGTACAGCATGTCTGGGAGCAATTATGCCCTATGCCTGACCTGCCAGGGATTATTACGATCGCAGGCACCAATGGCAAAGGTTCCTGTGCGATGATGCTGGAGTCCATCTATCATCATGCAGGTTATCGTACCGGCAGTTATACCTCACCCCATCTGTTGAAATACAACGAACGCATTCGTCTGCAATGCCAGCCGGTTGATGATCAACAGCTTTGTCATGCTTTTGAGGCGGTTGATCAGGCGCGGGCAGAAACCTCACTGACCTATTTTGAATTTGGCACATTGGCCGCATTATTTTGTTTTATGCAGTCAGGACTGGATGTCATTATTCTCGAAACAGGTCTGGGTGGGCGACTGGACGCAGTCAATATCATTAATTCAGATGTGGCTTTGCTCACCTCGGTGGCACTGGATCATCAGGACTGGCTTGGTGATGATCGTGAAACCATAGGTTATGAAAAGGCCGGCATCTTCCGTGCCGGAAAACCGGCTGTTTGTGCAGAAAATAACCCTCCTCAAAGTGTCCTTGATTATGCTGATTCAATTGGTGCCCTTTGTTTACGTCAGGAAAAAGACTTTGGTTATCAGATTCAGGAGCATGCGTGGCTCTGGCATGGGCAGCAGCAAACACGCACTGCATTGCCGATGCCCGCCTTGCGTGGTGATGTTCAACTGCAAAATGCGTCAGCAGTACTGGCGGTGATAGAAGCGCTTGATGAAGGTTTACCAGTACAACAGGCAGCGGTAAGACAAGGATTACTCGATCTGGAGTTGCCGGGGCGATTTCAGGTGATTGCGGGTGACATTCCACTAATTCTGGATGTGGCACACAATCCTGCGGCGGTGGATGAGCTGGTAAAAAGCCTGAATACCTATCGTTGTCAGGGTCAGATTCATCTGGTGCTGGGGATGTTGAAAGACAAGGATGTCGGTGGGGTTATCGAACGATTATCCCCACTCGTTTCCAGTTGTTATCTGGTCCCGGTTACGGCTGCGCGGGGTCTGGATGTGATGGAACTGGCACGTATTGCCGAATCACACGGTATGCAATACTGTCAGACTTGTAGCAGTATCAGTCAGGGTATACAAGAGGCGCTGGCTCATGCCCGCCCCGGAGACAGTGTGCTGATTACAGGTTCATTCTATACAGTGGCCGCTGCTTTGCAGTATCATGTAGATTGATTCAAAAGAGGTGGTGATGGAAAAGGGATTAAAACAAAGACTGGTTGGGGCAGGTGTGATCGTTGCGCTAGGGATAGTCTTTATCCCGATGCTGCTCGATGGTGCCGGTGAGCGCCAGTTGCGCCGTATTCCACCATCCCCCCAGGCTGAACAGACTTCCAGACCCGGATTTATCAAAGAAAAAGCGATTCCGGTTCCTGCAAACAGGCAGCCCGGGCAGATTGTACTGCGTTTACCCGATGAACCTGCGAAATCATCGCCCCGGCAACCTGTAAAGAAAGATAAAAATGCTACGCCTCGGCCAGTCAAGGCTGTCCGGAAGCAAGTGCCAGTAAAGAAAGCGGCAACCAGTAAAACTGTCAGCACAAAAACGAAAAAAGTTATCGCAAAGTCAGCCCCGGTGATAAAAAAGCCAGTGGAAAAAATCGTACTTGCCCCGGATCTAAATAACAAAAAAATCACTAAAAAGCCTGCCGCCAATGATCTTAATGCGCAATGGGTCGTGCAGATAGGCAGTTTTACCGAAGCAAAAAAAGCCTTTAGCCTGCGAGACAGCTTAAGGAAGAAAAAGTACAAGGGCTTTGTTGATACAGTAAAAGGCCGTACTGGTCGTAAGTTATACCGGGTCAGGGTCGGGCCAGTGTCCAGACGTGAACAAGCCTTGTTGTTGTCAAAAAAGCTTAAGTCAGAAGGAAATGCTGTTTTTGTGACCCGACATCGATAAATACAAGCGAATTGTAGATTGATATTCGTGGTATTTCATTTCCGTATCGTTACAGGTTTGATAGAATAGCGACAGTTTCATTAATGCAGTACTATTTACAGGATACCTGTTGAATGAATTGGCTTGATGTTGTAATTCTGGTGGTTATTGCCATATCGGCTGTCATCAGTTTATTTAGGGGTTTCTTTAGAGAAGCCGTTTCTCTGGCGACCTGGGTGCTCGCATTCTGGGTAGCCATCGGCTTTTCAGACAAACTGGATCCCATGCTGGAATCCATGATTGAATCACCTGCTGCCCGTCTGGCAGTAGCCTTTGGTACTTTATTTCTCGCAACACTCATTGTCGGTGCCCTGGTTAATTATCTGATCGGGCAATTGGTACGCAAAACCGGGTTGGGTGGAACAGATCGAATGCTGGGAGTTTTGTTTGGTGTTGCTCGTGGTGTTGTTCTGGTAGGTGTGCTGGTGTTGATGGGTGGCATCCCTCAATTATCACGTGAAGTCTGGTGGCAGGAATCCATGTTGATGCCCCATTTCCAGGAAATGGCGCTCTGGATGCGTGACTTTTTACCTCCAGATGTGGCAAAGAACTTCAAGTTTGATCCAAAATAGTCGATCAGAGATAGTAACCCGGTCAATGTATTCATCACGTTAGTCAAGAAGGTATTATTATGTGCGGGATTGTTGGTATCGTTTCCCATTCAGCTGTAAATCAGAGTATCTATGATGCACTGACAGTACTCCAGCATCGTGGTCAGGATGCTGCTGGTATAATGACCTGTGATGAAAATAATCGTCTCCATCTGCGGAAAGACAATGGTCTGGTACGTGATGTTTTTCGCACCCGCTATATGCTCGAGCTAACAGGGAATATGGGTATCGGGCATGTCCGCTATCCTACTGCAGGTTGTTCCAGTTCTGCAGAAGCGCAACCCTTCTACGTTAATTCACCTTATGGTATTTGCCTTGCACATAACGGCAACTTAACCAATGCAAAACTCCTGAAGCAGGATTTGTATCGCGAAGACCTGCGTCACATCAATACAGAGTCTGACTCTGAAGTACTTGTTAATATTCTTGCACATGAACTGCATCGTCAAAGTAAACACTCAATGGACGAGAAGGATGTTTTTGCTGCTGTTAGTGCTGTGCACAAGCGATGCCAGGGAGGCTATGCGGTTGTTGCCATGATTACCGGGCGCGGCATTGTCGGTTTCCGTGATCCGAATGGCATACGTCCGGTTGTTTTTGGCAAGCGGGAAACTGAAGCCGGGGTAGAATATATGATCGCCTCGGAAAGTGTTGCTCTGGATGCACTTGATTTTGAGCTTGTACGTGATATCGCACCGGGTGAAGCTGTTTATATCAACAAGGAAGGTGAGTTGTTTACACACCAGTGTGCCGAAAACCCGGAACTCGCACCATGTTTGTTCGAGTTTGTATACCTGGCCCGCCCTGATTCCATAATTGATAATATTTCTGTTTACAAGGCACGGTTGCGCATGGGCGAGACGCTTGCAGACAAGATTCTTGCAGAACGGCCTGATCATGATATTGATGTGGTCATACCGATACCGGATACCAGCCGGACATCGGCGTTGCAGTTAGCGAATTCACTCGGGTTAAAATACCGCGAAGGCTTTATCAAGAATCGCTACATTGGTCGAACCTTTATTATGCCGGGGCAGAAAGAACGCAAAAAATCAGTACGACAAAAACTGAATGCAATCGATCTGGAGTTTCGGGGTAAAAACGTATTGCTGGTTGATGATTCAATTGTACGTGGAACTACATCAAAACAGATTATTCAGATGGCACGAGATGCCGGCGCTAACAAGGTTTACTTTGCATCTGCGGCGCCCATGGTTCAGTTCCCGAATGTGTATGGAATTGACATGCCTTCAGCACATGAGCTTGTGGCTCATAATCATACCGTGGAAGAAGTGAACGAGATTATTGGTTCTGACTGGCTGATCTTCCAGGATCTGGATGCATTAAAAGATTCGGTACACCGTGGTAATAAAAAAGTGAAGAATTTTGAAGCTTCTGTGTTTGACAGTCATTATATTGTGGGTGATATTTCTACGGACTATCTGGATCAACTGGAGCAAGTGCGTAATGACAACATGAAAAATGAGTCATCCGATTCCGATGACAAGGAGGGTGGATCGGAATCTGCGCTGCTTGGTATGCATAATTCCTGTTGACAGTCAGGATTATTTTTCCTACTCTATGATTTACAGGCGCCGATTTGAACCAGATTGCGGGCGCGGTATAAATTCAGCTAAAGCGATGTCGCACCTGCTTTAGCATTGGCTATCGCGGGTTTTTTTATGCGATAAAAATTGATTGAACGAGGAAACAGCTCATGTCAGAGAATGAAAATAACTATCAGCTGGAGACGCTTGCAGTGCGAGCTGGACAGCGGCGTACGCATGAAGGCGAACATTCAGATCCGATTTTTCTGACATCAAGCTATGTGTTTGAAAGTGCTGAAGCCGCAGCAGCACGATTTTCTGGCGATGAACCCGGGAACATTTATTCGCGATTCACAAACCCGACGGTACGTACCTTTGAAGAAAGACTTGCCGCACTGGAAGGTGGTGAACGCTGCGTGGCAACGGCATCAGGCATGGCGGCTATTTATACAACCTGTGCAGGCCTGTTGAAAGCAGGCGACCATATTGTTTCATCAAAAAGTATTTTTGGTAGTACGGTTATTCTGTTTAATAATTTCCTCACACGTTTTGGCATTGAAGTCAGTTATGTTGAACAAAATAATTTGCAGGAATGGGAAGATGCAATTCGTGACAATACGCGCTTGTTGTTCCTCGAAACACCGTCGAATCCGCTGACTGAGGTTGCAGATATTAAGTCACTCGCAACAATAGCGCATGAAAAGGATTGCTTGTTAGTTGTAGATAATTGTTTTTGTACACCTGTATTACAACGACCACTCGATCTTGGTGCTGATATCGTCATCCATTCTGCGACAAAATACCTGGATGGACAGGGGCGTTGCATGGGGGGTGCGATTGTCGGGAGTGAACAGATTGTCGGGCAGGATATTTATGGTTTTTTACGCACCTGCGGGCCTAGTATGAGCCCGTTTAATGCCTGGGTTTTTCTTGCGGGGCTTGAAACGTTGAGTTTGCGCATGGAAAAACACACGACGAACGCGCAGGTGCTAGCCGATTGGCTGGAGCAACATAGGCAGGTTGAGCGGGTCTGGTATCCAGGGCTGGAATCACATCCTCAACATAAGCTCGCATGTGAGCAGATGGATGGTTCAGGTGGCATTCTTTCATTTGAGGTGAAAGGTGGGCAGGCTGCTGCATGGAAGGTTGTTAACCAGACGAAGTTGCTATCAATCACTGCGAATCTGGGGGACACTAAAACAACGATTACGCACCCGGCATCGACCACGCATGGTCGCCTGACACCGGAAGAAAGAGCCTCTGCGGGGATCAGTGATGGCTTGATCCGCATTTCGGTGGGTCTTGAAAACAGTCAGGACATTATAAATGATTTAGCACGGGGGTTGGGTGAGTAAACCTGATTCGTTAATACAAAGAGCCCGCCAATGTCTGGAGATTTGTGATCCAGATCAGAAGGTCGCATTTACACATTACACAACAAGACAGTGGCAGGATGGATTGCTTGTTCTGAAAGGAGAGATTGAACCAGATCCGCAAGCAGTCCCTGTTCCAGGGCGACCTGAACTTCCTGTTCTGGTTGCGCCGCGTAATGTTTCCCGACGTAAAGCGGGTACGCTGGAAGGGCAACAGGCACTGGTGCATGCTATTTGTCATATCGAGTTCAATGCAATTAACCTGGCCCTGGATGCGATCTATCGCTTTCGTGATATGCCTGAAGCCTATTATACAGACTGGATGAAAGTGGCGGATGAAGAAGCCTATCATTTTTCATTATTACGAGAACGATTGCAGCAACTGGGTTGTGATTATGGTGATTTTGATGCGCATAATGGCCTGTGGGAAATGGCGTGTAAAACTGATCACGATGTCATGGTTCGAATGGCACTGGTGCCACGTGTTCTGGAAGCACGTGGTCTGGACGTAACTCCGGGGATGATGCAGCGATTGCGCAGTGCAGGTGATCATCGTACAGTATCACTACTGGAAATAATTCTACGTGATGAAATTGGCCATGTTGCAGTGGGTTCACGCTGGTTTGAATACTGTTGTGAGCAGCGCGGGTTAAAGAGTGAGGCGGTATTCCAGCAATTACTGGATGAGTATATGAAAGGCTATATCAAGGGACCATTTTTTGAAGAAGCCAGAAAACAGGCAGGATTTACCGAGCAGGAAATGAAAATGTTGAAGCATCAGTCTTCAGGAGTAAATAAGTGAGTATCAGAATTTATTTGATCGGGTTGTTATTGAGTAGTTTTGTATTGGTTGCATGTAGCGAACAATCAGGGAAGTCAGCCGTGACAGCAGGCGGAGATTTAATGTTATTGTATATGGAGTCTGAGGCTGGAGTGGATCCGTACCAATCACGTCTGCTGGTGAATAAAGACTTCCTGCGTATGGATGATGGAACAGATGCAGGTGACTACACATTGTATGATCGAAATAAACATATCATTTATTCGGTTACACATGGTGAGCAGAGTATTCTGGAATTAAAGCAGGTTAAAACAAAAAATCGTATTAAACGCGCACTGGTTCTGGATGCGGAGAAATTACATGACAGCTCAGTCCCTAAAGTTGAAGGCAAGTCGCCGGTTCAATATCATTTAAAGGTTAACAATAATACTTGCAGTACTATTTATGCTGTAAAGAATTTACACCCGCAAGCGTTAGCTGCACTTAGGGAGTTCAGGAGAATTCTGGCGAGCATTCATTTGTCAAAATTGAATAATACGCCTGACGATATGCAAGAGGAGTGTTTTCTTGCACATGAGGTGCAAGTACCTAATCGCATCCTGCAGTTTGGCTTACCTGTTTATGAATCATCATCTAACGGGCTTAAGCGAATTCTGGTTGACTACAAGCGGCATGTTAAGCATGTACCAAAGTTATACGCACTACCAAAGGGTTATCAGATAACTCATATGACTGGTGCTGCTGCAAAGTAACATCAGAGTCTGGCGGGGTTTTCATGGTTTGCTAATCGCTCGTGTAAAATTATTTCACAAGCCTTTAATCTGACCTTTCAAGCACTTCAAGCCTGCATCCGTCGCGGGAGTATCGTAAAACACTTCCCTGGTCATACCAGTCCCCGAGTACAATGCGCTTTGCTTTTTTATTTTCCAGTATGAACTCATGAATAGCCGGTCGGTGTGTATGTCCGTGAATCAGGGTGTGAACACCAGCATCATTCAGGTAAGAATGAACTGTGTCCTCGTTGACATCCATAATATCATCAGCTTTTTGCTGTGTGCTCTGATTGCTTTTCTCACGTAAGCTTTGAGCCAGTTGCCGGCGCTGATCTAATGGCTGTTGTAATACCTGCTGTTGCCAGGCAGGGTTACGCACCTGTTTACGGAAGTTTTGATAATCGGTGTCATCTGTACAGAGTAAGTCGCCATGCATGATTAACACGGTTTCTCCATAGAGATCAATCTTTACAGGGTCGGGTAGTAAAGTAGCGTTGCAGTTTTTTGCAAAAACGTCACCCAGTAGAAAGTCACGATTACCGTGTTGAATAAAAACGGGCGTCTGTTGGCTGAGAGTATTTAATGCGGCAATGGTTTGTAGATGTTGCGGATTATCATCATCGTCACCAAGCCAGACTTCAAATAAATCGCCGAGGATATACAATGCATCACTGCCTGCAGCATCTTGCCGTAAGAATGCCAGGAACTGCACCTGAATGTCCGGGTAAGCGGTATCCAGATGCAGGTCAGATATAAACAGGGTTTCACCCTGCATAATGACAGTCTGCTTTCCTGTTATTCTGCTTCATCCTTGATGACAGTCATTTCCTCAATCATCACATCTTCAACAGGAACGTCCTGATGCATGCCCGCAGAGCCCGTAGAAACTTTTTCAATGCTATGAATAACATCCATTCCTTCGGTAACCTTGCCAAATACACAATAACCCCAGCCTTGTGCTGTTGGTGCGCTGTAGTTCAGGAAAGTATTATCTTTCAGATTTATAAAAAATTGTGCGGTGGCAGAGTCTGGATCAGGTGTACGAGCCATGGCCAGTGTACCTGCTTCATTTCCAAGCCCATTGTCCGCTTCATTTTTAATAGGCGTGCCAACATCTTTCTGTTTCATGCCCGGTTCGAAACCGCCCCCCTGAACCATGAACCCCGGAATCACGCGGTGAAAAACAGTGCCATTAAAATGTCCACTTTCAATATACTGAATAAAGTTTTTTACCGTAATGGGTGCTTTTTCCGGATAGAGCTCCATCATTACGGTGCCGAGACTGGTCTTCATCGATATTTTCATGGTTTTGGTTCCTTTTAATTTAGATGCATTTGAACTTGGTGTTGTGTCGGTTTTTTTTGATGATTCAGTACTAAATGGTTTTTGCAGTGCCAGATAAGCAACGATGGCAGCAGCAATAATAACAGCCAGACTGATATAACGTGTCAGATTCATGAGAACTCCAGATAGTCAGATGGCGTCTATAGTAATGGTTTTTTTGTCAGGCTTCAAAAAAGCCGATAAACTACTGCCTTTGAGCCATTAATACCCTGGAAAATATTGTCAATGCTGCAAATTTACAACAATCTGGCACGTCAGAAAGAAGCCTTCAAGCCGATAGACCCCAAAAACGTCCGCATGTATGTGTGTGGAATGACGGTCTATGATCTGTGCCATCTGGGGCATGCACGTGTGCTGGTCGCGTTTGATGTAGTGTATCGCTATCTTCGCCATGTTTTCGGCGAAGATCATGTTACCTATATTCGCAATATTACCGATATTGATGACAAGATTATTGCTCGTGCCAATGAAAATCAAGAGCCATTTGGTCAGCTAACCGGGCGCTTTATTGAAGCGATGCATGAAGATGCGAGAGCGCTACAGGTTTTATCTCCGAATGAGGAACCTAAAGCAACCACTCATATGAGTGAAATTATTGCGATGATCGCAACACTCGTGGAGAAGAACTTCGCATATGCAGCCGATAACGGTGATGTTTATTACGATGTCAGCCGTTTTGAAAATTATGGGCAGCTATCAGGCAAAAAGATTGAAGACCTGCAGTCAGGGGCCCGTGTTGAGATAGACACAGCCAAGGATGATCCGCTTGATTTTGTATTATGGAAGGCTGCCAAACCGGATGAACCTTATTGGGATTCACCCTGGGGAAAAGGCCGCCCTGGCTGGCATATTGAATGTTCAGCAATGTCTACCTATTGCCTCGGAAATCATTTTGATATTCATGGTGGTGGCATGGATCTACAATTTCCGCATCATGAAAACGAGATCGCGCAATCTGAAGCGGCCACAGGCGAGAAGTTTGCAAACGTATGGATGCATAATGGCTTTGTGCGTATTGATGATGAAAAGATGTCCAAGTCACTCGGTAATTTTTTCACTGTACGTGAGATACTGGAGCGATACCGTCCTGAAGTAATACGCTATTTTATTCTGAACAGTCATTATCGCAGTCCACTAAATTATTCCGATGCACAACTGGATAGTGCACAGGCTGCACTGGAAGGTTTTTATACGGCATTACGTGATTTGCAGCCAGCAACACCTGAAGATACCGGGCAGTATGGCAAAGATTTCTATACCGCTATGGATGATGATTTTAATACCGCGGGTGCGATCGCAGTTCTGGCCGAGTTACGTAAAGAAATTAACCAGACTAAAAAGACAGGCAAGAACAAGGCAAATCAGCTTGCGGGTATTCTGGTGTCACTTGCAGGATTGCTGGGTATTTTGCAGGAAGATGCCGAGCATTTCCTGAAACAGGGCGGTAAGCCACATCAACAAGGTGGTTTGAGTGATGCAGAGATCGATACCCTGATTGAGCAACGCAATAATGCCCGCACCAACAAAGACTGGTCCGAGTCAGACCGTATCCGTGATCTGTTTGCAGCAGAAGGCATTGTTGTCGAAGATTCAGCCGAAGGAACCACCTGGCGGCGTGAGTAAAAGATACCATAAATAGTCCCCTCCCCCTTGAGGGGGGAGGGTTAGGGCGAGGGTGAAAAAAATATATTTCCTTTGCACCTTGGCGTTGAAAATTAATGCTAATAATACCGATCATCGTTAACCCACCGGCCCTGAAACCGGGGTAGCCCTGTCAGGACACGCAAAAAAGTGCCATCCCTGGCTGCTCGGCAGCGGCATCCGTGCCGCTGACGGTCCAGACAGGGCTACCCCAATTCCATGACCTCATATTAAAATTTCTTTTGAACAAAATGACGTTATAAACCAGTCCCCTCCCCCTTGAGGGGGGAGGGTTAGGGAGGGGGTGAAGAAATAAATATCATGATATGAAAGCTAGCTTGCCTAAAAAAGATGCGCCAATTCACAGTTTTTGGGAAAAATACCCCAAAAACTTGACAAATAACTAAAATGGGAAAATAATCCCAATTATGTATTTAATCTGTCAAGACAGGAGCAAGGAAATGAATAAATTTAATTTGGGTAATATAGGGTTCGCGCTTTCAGCTGCAATTCTGCTTGTGGCCTGTGGTGGCGGCGGCGGTGGAGGCAGTACAAGTTCTGCCTACGTAGGAACGATTACAGGTTTTGGCAGTGTCTTTGTCAACGGTGTGGAATTTGATACATCAAATACCAGTATCTCGGTTGATGGCAGCAGTGGGACCGAGAATGATTTAAAAGTTGGAATGCAGGTGACCATCAAGGGCAGTGCCAGTGGTTCTACAGGTACTGCAAGTTCAATTACTTTTAACGATGATCTTGAAGGACTAGTGATCAGCAACAGCATTGCGAGCGGACAGAAAACGGGTGATATGAATATTATGGGGCAGATTGTAACGGTGTCTGGTTCAACTGTATTTGAAAGCAAAATTACAGGTGTAACAACACCGGATCAGGTTACCGTGGGCATGATCCTGGAAGTCAGTGGTTTTTCATCGGGTACGGGTAGCGTTCAGGCGACTCGAATTGAGGTTAAGGCCGCCGATTTAACAACTTATCTGTCTTCACATGCTGAAGGGATCGAGGTAAAAGGGATTGTTAGTAATCTGGATACCAATAATATGACCTTTGATCTGGGTGGTATGACTGTCAGCTATGCGGGTGCAAGTCTGAGTGGTTTCACTACCAGTGTAAAAGACGGATTATATGTCGAAGTTAAAAGTACACAGGGACTGGACGGGATAACCGGTAATCTGGTTGCGAGCAAGGTCGAGCTTGAAAATAATGGCAAGAAAGGTCATGACTCAGATAGTGATGGTGAAGTAGAGATTAAAGGGCTGGTGACTACAGCAGTCTCGGGTAACAGTTTTGCAATTAATGGCGAAGTTATCATAATTGATAGTAATACCATTTTCGATAACATCAAACAATCAGATTTGTTGGTTGACGTGATGATAGAAGTTGAAGCCTATTATGTTAACGGAGCATTGGTGGCCAGGAAAATAGAACTTGAAAACAATTCCAGTAATGAAATAAAAGGTGTTGTGGCTAAAGTGACTTCAACAGCATTGAATACAGGGGTTGTTACAATGACAGACGGAACCGTTATTGCGGTGAACAGTTCAACCATCATGAAGGATAGCCGTAGTCTGGGTGTAACACCTGTCGCGAAATTCAACTTATCATTTCTGGCGCAGGGAGATACTGTTGAAATCAAATATTATGATGACAAAGGTACTCTGATTGCAACCAAACTGGAACGTGAGGACCCTTGATTTATTCAGATTCACGTTGGTAAACAGAAAGCCCGGTGTAGCCCGGGCTTTTTTGTTATGAATTAACCGGCTTCCTGGTCATTATTATTACTTTCATAGGGTAACCCGGCAGCCTTCCATTCAGGAAAACCATCTTCAAGACGACGTGCCGTACGTCCTTGTTTGCGTATTTTTTCAACAGCATCAAATGCAAGAATACAGTGAGGTCCCCGGCAATATGCAACGATTTCCTGATTCTTGTCAATTTGATTCAGGTGTTTTTCCAGATCGGCCAGAGGAATATTACGCGCACCAGGGACATGGCCCGCAGCAAACTCTTCTGGTGGACGTACATCAATGACAGAGATCAGGCCATCGCGTGCGCGACTGAGTAATTCATTTCTGGGAATGGGCTCGAGATCATCTTTTACAGTCAGATAAGTATTTACCAGACGATCAACTTCTGCAAGATGACGCTCTGCAACGCCTCTGAGTGCATCCAGTAACGGTACAACATCATCTCCACTGAGGTAATAATAGGCTTTCAGGCCTTCTTTATGGCAAGTGACCAGTCCTGCTTGCCTGAGTTGTTGCAAATGCTGAGATGTATTGGCTACACTCAGTCCGGAGACTTTGGCCAGATCATCAACACTGCGTTCACCTTGCGCCAGAAACTCCAGTAATTCCAGTCGGTTACCATTTCCGAGTGCCTTACCCACACGTGCAAACTGAGTAAATATGTCATGTTTGAAGTTGCCGCTTGACAATTTTTTCATATCGACTATCCTTATATTCAAGTATTTAATTGAATAGTTAAATGGTAATCGTTTCAGTATAGCACAGGCTTGAATTGTTTCCAGACGATGAAAGAATGATGACTCGCCTCCCGGGAGATAAACAAAAATGAGTATTAATCAATTTGTTATGGATAACGAGAAGGTTATTCGTATGAGTTTCTTCTTCGGCATGCTGGTGGTGATGGCCGTTTGGGAGCTGTTTGCACCCAGGCGCGCATTAACTGTTTCCAAGGCAGTTCGCTGGGTTAACAATCTGGGGCTGGTGTTTTTTAATAGTTATCTGTTACGCGTATTGTTCCCCGCTGCAGCGATGGGAATAGCAGTATTTGCGAGTAAAAACGGCTGGGGCATTTTCAATTATTATGATGTACCATTCTGGGTCGCAGCAGTTGCTTCTGTTGTGGTTATGGACTTTATTATTTACCTGCAGCATGTGATGGTACATGCGATTCCATTATTATGGCGTTTGCATCGTCTGCATCATGCTGATCTGGATTATGATGTCACCACGGGTTCGCGTTTTCATCCGATTGAAATTATTCTGTCTATGTTAATCAAGTTTGCGACGATTGTCGTGCTTGGTCCACCCGTGATTGCGGTCGTTGTTTTTGAAATCATGCTCAATGCGACCGCGATGTTCAATCATGCCAATGTCCGTTTACCGCTGGGCCTTGATCGTATTTTACGCCTGTTTTTAGTGACACCGGATATGCACCGTGTTCATCATTCAGTCGAAGATGATGAAGCAAACAGTAATTTTGGCTTCAGCTTGCCGTGGTGGGATAGACTGTTTGGAACCTATCGTGATCAGCCGCGTGGAGGACATGAAGGTATGACGATCGGTATTCGTAAATATCGTGAACCCAGACAGGTTGCATGGTTACCCGGTATGATGTTGTTACCTTTCAAAGGAAAAATATCCGGTTACGCAATTAACCGTCGACAATGGAATGATACTGAGGAAAAGCAGGATGAATAAAGTAGTAAAGATCACTGTATTTTTATTGCTGGCAGCGGGTATAACCACTGCAATTGTTTATCGTGACTATTTTGATGCCGCAGCATTAGAGGCATGGGTGAAGGATGCTGGTAGTGCGGGGCCCGTATTATTTATATTGATCTATGTAGTAGGGACGGTATTTTTTCTGCCGGGGTCGGTGTTAACACTTGCAGGGGGTGCCTTGTTTGGTCCGGTGCTCGGTACATTCTACAACCTGACTGCAGCCACTGTTGGTGCGATGGTTTCTTTTATAGCTGCACGCTATCTGGCATATGACTGGGTTGAGAAAAAAACCGGTGGACGAATGAAACAACTAAAGCAAGGTGTTGAAGCTGAAGGCTGGCGCTTTGTTGCTTTTGTTCGCCTGGTACCGTTGTTTCCATTTAACCTGTTGAACTATGCACTGGGATTGACCAGAATAAAATTCAGTCACTATTCTATTACGACCTATGTTTGCATGTTGCCGGGTGCAATTGCCTACACTTATCTGGGTTATGCGAGCCGCGAAGCGATTGCAGGAGGTGAAGGCCTGATTCAGAAAATCATGCTGGCGTTGGCGTTATTGGCTATTGTCGGGTTTTTACCCGGCCTGATTGGTCGGTTTCGTCGAGGCCCGATGATGGATGTGGCAACCCTGAAACAAAAAATCGATAACCATGAAGACATTCTGGTGCTGGATGTGCGTACAGCAGAAGATTTTATCGGTGAGCAGGGGCATATACCTGAGGCCAGAAATATAGCGGTTGAAAATTTATTATCCTGTCTTGATGAGCTCTCTGACTACACAGAAAAAACGATTGCAATTGTTTGCCGAACGGATAAACGTTCAGCCAAAGCTTCGCAGATACTGACTCGAAACGGTTTTTCAGATGTGCATATTGTGAAAGGGGGTATGACTTTGTGGAATGAAAACAAATATTCAATTAAGTTACAGGATGTATAGCATATTGGTTTGAATTTAGCAGAAGTGGCCAGGCATTACCGAGAGCTGTTAGATGAAAAAGAAGCTTACTATTAGCATTGTCATTATTTTTATTGGTTTTATGGGATGGCGCTTCTTGCGGCCAATGAATATTTTTGTTGTCGATGATCGTTTTGCGTGGCCAATAAAAACGACTCAGGTACCAGCAGTGTTAGGCCAGTTAAGTGCTAACGAATGTGGAGCATGTCATCAGGAATTTTATAAAGAATGGAAAACCACCATTCACAGTCGGGCCTGGACTGATCCCTATTTTCAGGTTGACTGGCAGTTCGATAATGCGCAGCATAGTTGTCGCTTGTGTCATACTCCACTTGATCGTCAGCAACCGCATAAAGTATTGGGTTATCGTGATACAGATCAATGGGACCCGATACTGGAAGACAACCCTGATTTTGATTCAACGCTGCAACATGAAGGTGTCACCTGTGCAGCTTGTCATTATCGCAAAGGAAAAATTGTCGGGGTGTTCGGCACTACCAATGCCCCTCATCCAGTTAAAAAACTGGAAGATCCGAATCAGGTCTGTGTGCGTTGTCATGTTGTTGATGGCGATCGTTGGGATACTTTTTTCAGTATTCCTCCTTGTGGAACAGTTGCCGAGATAAAAAAAACAAAGGCTGGCAGGGTGAACAAAAACCTAACTTTACAACAAGGGAAGAAAGGCGATCATCTTGCTTCAAAGGTTTCATCATTGGGTTGTGTTCAGTGTCATATGCCGACAACAAAACGACCATTGGTTGCGGGCGGAAAGGTGCGTACAGTGCGTCAGCATTTATGGCGTGGCGGGCATGACCCCGAGATGGTAAAAAAAGCATTGTCATTTGCATTTGCAGAAGATAGACAGGCCAGGGGGAGTAAACGTGTATTTCGCCTGACGATACTCAATACAGGAGCAGATCATTATGTTCCCACCGGGACCCCCGACCGTTATTTGTCAATATCTCTCCGCTTGTTAGGCAAGCAGGGAAACATTCTGGATAAACAGAGTCATACTATCAGGCGTACTGTAATGTGGCGGCCTTTTATTATTGATTTACGGGATACGAGATTGCCACGTTGGCAACCACGGCAATATGAATTTAACGTACGTAAAGATAGCAAGGCGATAAAAGTGGAAGTGGAAATAAGGTATCATCTCATGGATGAAAATCGGCGTGAGCGAATTGGATACAAAAATAAAACGCCCATTAATTACGAAATATTCCGTAAACAAATTCTGCTTGGGAATAAGAAGAATGGGATTGATAAATGAGCAAGCGTGATCTGGTTATTATTGGTGGTGGTGCCGGAGGTCTGGTGATTGCGAGTGTTGCAGCTCAGCTGGGGCTGAAAATAACGCTGATTGAAAAAGAAGAAAAGTTGGGAGGGGACTGTTTGCATTATGGCTGTGTGCCGAGCAAGACCTTGATTCATGCTGCCAGGGTAGCGTCTTTAATGCGTCGGGGAGAAGAATTCGGTCTGCCAGCGATGACACCTGATGTTGATCTCGGAAAAATTAGCGACCATGTGCAATCCGTGATTGAGCATATCCAGCATCATGACGACCCGGAACGTTTTCGCAGCTATGGTTGTGAGGTCATTTTTGGTACAGCAGAATTTACAGATCCATATACCATCAGTGTAAATAATGAAAAGATAGCCAGTAAACGATTTGTTATTGCCACAGGTTCAAGACCTTTTGTGCCACCTGTTGAAGGGTTGGGTGATGTTGATTACCTGACAAGCCTGGATATATTTTCCATGCGAACCTTGCCGCCACGTCTTGTCGTGCTCGGTGGTGGGCCTATTGGTCTTGAGATGGCGCAGTCGTTTCATCGTCTTGGTAGCAAAGTGACCGTCGTCGAGCGTTTACCGCATTTGTTGCCACAGGAAGATCCTGAAATCGCTGATGCCCTGCAGGAAAAGCTTGTTGCAGAAGGGTTGAATATTCTTACCTCAACCAGTGCAGAAAAGGTGAGCCGCGAAGCTGATAATAAAATCATATCCTGTAGCGGAAATCTTAAACTTGAAGCGGAACAGTTACTGGTAGCTGTCGGGCGTAAGCCCAATGTAGAAAACCTGGGGCTGGAAGCGGCCGATGTAAATTTCACGGCTAAAGGCATCATAGTTGATCGTCGTATGCGTACATCGCAAAAACATATCTATGCCTGCGGTGATATTTGTGGGCCTTATCCTTTTACGCACATGGCCGAGTATCAAGCGGGGATCGTGATCAGTAATGCGATATTCCGTTTTCCAAAAAAAACACAATATCGGGTTGTTCCCTGGGTGACCTATACTGACCCGGAACTCGCACGTGTCGGCATGACAGAACAACAGGCACGTGATCAGGGGATTGAGCCTGTTGTATTGCGATTTGAATTCAAGGATATTGACAGGGCACTCACAGAAGTTGAAACCAGTGGTTTGACCAAGCTAGTGACTCACAAAGGCAAAATACTGGGCGCATCGATACTGGGTCCACATGCAGGTGAGCTTATTCATGAAATTGTTCTGGCCATGCAAACGGGTGCGAAGATTAGCGATATCTCGGCTGCCATTCATGCGTATCCGACGCTGGCGCAGATTCACCGTCGTGCGGTGAATACAGCCTATTCACCGAAGCTGTTCAGTAGCAAAACAAAGACAATCGTCAAATGGATAAACCGTCTATTGCCCTGATGTGGTTCGGCTCATTGTATGCAGTTATGACTTGTGATTTGCGGTGATAATATCCTTTATAATCAGTTACACTATAATAAGTTAGTCGGAATGAGTTAATCGGTTAAGACAGGCCAATAATAATAACGTCTATCACGACCTTATGAAGAGCATTAATATATGACGAATACCAGTGACACTTCTTTTGAAGCATTTGCGCGTCTGCGAACACACCTTGAAAGTATTATTGTTGGCCAGTCGGCGTTACTGGATCGATTGTTAATTGCGCTACTGACAGGGGGGCATGTATTACTTGAAGGTCCACCGGGGCTGGCCAAAACGACAGCAGTCAATGCACTTGCAAGTGGTGTTCATGCCAGCTCTCAACGTATTCAGTTTACCCCGGACCTCATGCCCGGCGATCTTACCGGCACTGAAATCTATGATGCCAAATCGGGTGAATTCCGTTTTGTACAGGGGCCGGTGTTTCATGAAATTGTATTGGCCGATGAAATAAATCGTGCGCCACCAAAAGTTCAGTCAGCTTTGCTTGAGGCGATGCAGGAACATCAGGTGACTGTTAACGGCGTAACACGTCCTTTGCCTGATTTGTTTATTGTTATGGCAACGCAGAATCCGCTAGAACAGTCCGGTACGTATCCTTTACCTGAAGCGCAGCTCGATCGCTTTCTGTTACACATTGAACTGGGCTATCCCGATCCTGAAGATGAACTGGAAATTCTACGCCGTGACCGCAAGCGCCATTTTGGTGAAGACAGCATCTCAGTAGAAACGCCGATTCATCCAGATACAGTTTTACAGGCCAGACATCAGGTTGCCGAAATACATATGGATGAAAATATTGAGAAATATATTGTTCAGCTGATTGGTGCAACCCGAAACCTTGGTAAATATATCCCTGAGTGGAAAAACTTTATTGAAGTGGGTGCCTCACCACGTGCTTCGCTTGCGTTGGTACGTGCAGCCAGCGCAGTGGCGTATCTGGCAGGGCGAGATTATGTAACCCCCGAAGACATTACACAAATGTTGCCGGATGTATTGAGACACAGGATTATTCTGTCTTTTGCCGCACAGGCAGAATCGATAAACAAAAACCGGATCATACAGAGAATTATCGAGCAAGTTCCAATGCCCTGAATGGCTGCCGGATTATTAACATGAAATTTATTTTCTCCCGTCAGTCAGAAGATTCAGATATCACTCGACAACCTTTGCTGGACGATGCCGAAATTATGCGTTTGCTGCAGCAAGGCCGGGCGCTGGCATCAATAAACTCTACAATAGCAGTCAATAGTCATGAGCAGCGAGCAGGTGAGCAGCATTCACCTTATCGAGGTAGTGGCTTTGATTATGATGAAAGTCGCATGTATCAGCCGGGCGATGATTTGCGTTATATCAACTGGCGCCTGGTTGCACGTTCGGGTGAATTGTATAGCAAGGTATTTCGGGAAGAGCGTGAATCCAGCTGTCTGTTTGTCATAGACCGGCGCGCAGCAATGCGTTTTGGTACGCAACATATATTAAAAGTCAGTCGTGCTGTCGAGCTCGCGATTGTACTTGCAGGAAAATTTTTACATCAGGGTTTTTCAGTAGGTGGTCTGTTAATTGAGCCTGATAGTCACTGGTTGCCACCACAACACGGTCAGTATCATATACTCGCAGCTTGTCATGATTTTGCATCGGCCTGTCCGCCGCTGGACATAGCTTCATCTTATCCTGATTTAACAACTATGCTCTCACAGCTTGCTGCGAGAGCCAGTGCGGGTTGTCAGCTAATACTGCTGAGTGATTTTCATGACCTGAACGACTCACAAAGTGCATTGCTGACACGACTTTCACAGCAGCATCCTGTCAGGGCGATTCAGGTTCTTGATCCGGTAGAAGATAAATTGCCACAATCGGGCAGCTGGCTATTGAATGGTTATCCACATCAGGATGCTATTAGACTCGCAAATGATGATCGTGCCTTACGTAAGCAATACAAAAAATCCATGCAGACGAAACAGGCAGAATTAAAACAATTGTTTGCCAATAGCCATATTCCATGTGTTTCAGTGCGTACCGATAGTGAGCTGGAAGCCTCTTTGAAAAAGGTAATGTATGACTGAAACAGTTTCTAAGCTGGAAGGATTACAAGCCATTATAGAACCGCTTCAACCGGTTGAAACTGATGTCGGCTGGATTATCGCAGGTTTAATTCTTTTCGGCTTTCTGTTGTCTGCGCTAGTAACCTACGTATTAATGCAGCGACATGGTGGCTATCAGGCCAGGCGACGTTTTGCACAGTTACGCTCACATATTAACAACATGCAACCTGCCGAAATTGGTGCAAGTATGATATCTGTACTGCGAGTCGCATTAAACCATCATAACCTGCAACGTAGCCACAAACCCGAAGCGGTTAAAACAATTAGTCAGTATGAATGGTCAACTTTGCTGGATCATTGTGACACTCTCAGATATGCAATGAGCCCACAAGCTAAGCAGGTTATTCCCGAAGCAGTTGAGTTGCTACATAAATTTCTGCGAGGTCACGCATGAATACGCTTGTGCATCAGGCCTGGCAGTTCCAGTTTGTGCAGTGGCTCTGGCTACTTGTGCCCGTTTTTTTGTTGCTAGCGTTATTATTTCTCAGATATGTTGCGGGTGTTTCATTGCAGTGGCAACTCCCTGCCGGGCTGAGCTCGGTAAGTCAGTCGTTTCGTCATCCGCGTTTTGAATTAATCACAGCGCTCTATGGAAAGAGTCATCTCAGGCAGGCAGGGTTAATCAAGTGGTTCAGGATGATCGTTGCCTGGTTGATGGTGTGTTTGTTATTTATCGCACTGGCACAACCCGAGTGGGTGCGCAAGGAATTGCAGGAGCCATCAAAATTTCGTGACATTGTTTTTGTGGTCGACACATCGGTTAGCATGATTCAGCGGGATTATCTGGTGAAAGGCCAGCGGGTTGATCGCATGACGCTACTCAAGGGCGTGTTAACGCGCTTTATTGACGAGCTTAAGCAGGATAATGTATCTATTATTGTTTACGCAGATGAAGCCTATACGCTGGTACCGTTGACACAGGACCATGAGCTTGCAAAAACCATGTTGTCGCGGGTGCAGATCGGGCTTGCAGGCAGAACGTCTGCCCTGGGCGAAGCACTGGCGCAGGCCGTGCACGAAGCAGAGCAGTCGCATAACAAGGAACGCGTACTGGTTTTGTTGACAGATGCAACCCGATTGACCGGAAAAATAAAAGCAGATGTCGCTATGGAGTTGGCACGACAGTCCGGTTTACATGTTTACACGGTAGCTATCGGCGCGCGTACCTATGAAGCCTCTGAAAAAAAACAGTCGGGCCTGATTTATGACCCCGCAGATATCGATCGATTAAAAACCATAGCCCGACATACCGGTGGCAAGTTTTACTGGGCAGGTAATACCGACTCATTATCAAATGCAATCAAGGATATTGAAAAAGCAGAGCGCAGCAAGGAGGCACCTGTAGTACTTTATGTACGCCAGTCGTTATACCAGTGGCCACTGTTACTGGCTATTTTTATGTTGACCTTGTTGCAGCTGTCAAATCTGTCCAGGAGGCCGGTCGCATGACAGGGTTTGGCTGGGATATTCTCGAATTCAGACAGCCGTTATGGTTGCTGCTATCTTTGCAGCCGATTGCTCTTTTATTGCTGTTTAAATTATTTTTTCATCGCAAGGGTCTGAACTATGCCGATGTAAACCTGTTTCCCTGGGTGCTGGCCAGGGTCTCGGAAGGCAAACATAAGCGCGCACGCTTTCATTTACTGGTCTTGCAATGTGTATGGGTACTGATCGCGGTTGCAATGGCGGGTCCGAGATATCCTGATCCCCCTGAGAAGGTTGCGCATGCCAGTGGAGTGGATATCATGATCGTGGTTGACGTGTCACGTTCGATGACGGCTACCGATATAAAACCGAGCCGCTTGCAAAGTGCACGTAGTGAACTGTTTCAGCTATTATCAGCGAGTCGTTCTGATCGCATGGGACTGATTGTCTATGCCGGGCACGCACATCTACTGAGTCCATTAACACGCGACCATAATGCAGTCAGGTTTTATGCACGCAGTATCCAGTCAGCAATGTTACCGAGTGAGGGCAGTCAGTTAGGTGAAGCCATTGCACTGGCAAACAAGCATTTATCAAACAGCAAGCGTAAGGCCATTGTGATCATCAGTGATGGAGATTCAGGTGCAGACGTGATTCGCCCCGAGTGGTTGCAGACTCCGTTATACATTCTTGGCGTTGGCAGTGAAGCGGGTGCACCTTTAACAGATGTTGAAGGAGGGTGGTATTACTATCAGCAGCAATTGGTCAGAACGCGTCTGGATAGCAAGCGTTTACAAGAGTTAGCTGAAAAAAGTGGTGGTCGTTATATAACTGCGACAGATGATCAGGAAGACTTGAATTATCTTTATTATCAAGGCATCTCAAAGCTTGGTGATAACCTTGCTGAGAAAGGCAATGACCGCCAAACCTGGATACAGGTTTTTCAATGGCCGCTGTTACTCGCGGTGTTTATGTTATTGATGATTTCAGTAAAAATTTCATCATTTTCAGTTCAACATGTTAAAAGCAGCAGTCAGGTTATACTGTTTTTTATAACAATAGCGCTCTGGCAGCCGGATTTCGTACATGCAGGCGGTGTTAAAAGCTTTCCACAGGCTTATGCCGCCTACCAGAAAAAAGATTACCGTCAGGCACTGGAGATATATGCACTACTGACCGGTTTTAATGCACGTATGGGTGAGGGCAGCAGTGCCTACAAGCTCAATGATTACGCACGTGCGATTACGCAATACTCGCAGGCTTTTCTACAGGCAGCAGATGACAAGTCCCGTGCTGCGGCTTTGTATAATCTGGGTAACAGCTTTTTTAAAGTAAAAAAATATGATCTTGCGGTAATCAGTTTTACAGATGCATTACGTTATCAACCCGGTAATATCCCTGCACAAAAGAATCTGGATTTTACCCGTTCGCTAATCGCATCTATTGCAGAAGATCCATTTTCAAATCAGGGTGCAACCAGCCGGGGTGGTCGTGGCCCACGTAGCATGAAAGCAAAAGGTGATGTCAGTGGTGGTACTTTCAGTATCGATGACAAGCCTGAAAAAAAGGCAGGGATCACTGCCTCAACCCCTGGTGATCGAAACAAACTCAGGGATAAGGTCGCTGCAGGAAAGGCACAGGCACGTGCTGCTGATATGAGTGTTCAGGCAAAAACAAAAAAACGTCAGTTGTTGATATCACCGGCGCGATTAATGGAAGCACGCAGACTTGCATTACAGAAAAAGCAAAACCAGACACGGCTATGGAAATCATTATTTGAAGACGAAGAGAACTATCCGGCACCCCTGGACCAGCCTGTAGAATTACCGGGGGTGAAGCCATGGTGATCTGGCGTTACCTGATACTGTTACTGATTTCTATTTCATCAGCACAGGTATTTGCAGTTGAGCAAACGCAGTCAAGTAAGGATGGCAGGGTGCAGGTCGTACTTGAGTCGCCACAAACTGATCTGCTCACGCATCAGTTCAGGCTGTTGCAATATCGGGTTTATACAAATGATGCGTTTATTACACTGGATGTAGATGTTAATAAATACCCGCAAAGCCATTTGCAGATACTGCCTGTCAAGAAGCAGACCTCGGTTATTAAAAAATGGAAGTACCAGTATCAGTTTAATGTGTTGAGTTATTATTCTGTCGCAGGGAAAAAAGCGTATCAAACTCCCGTACTTAGATACAGCGAGGGTGGACGTGTTCATTATCTATTCAAATTCCAGCCGATGGTGATTAACGTAAAGGCACTGCCGCCTTACCTGCCTCCGTATATCCCGATGGGACAGTTAAAACTGGATTCTCGTTTTCCGGAAACTTTCGATCAGCTTCGCCCTGCAAAAACAGACAGTATTTATTACTGGGACGTTTATATTAGTGGTAAAAACATCAGTAAGGATGCGTTACCTGAATTACGTCAGCAGATACGCAGCAATCGACAGATAAAATTTCTGCCTGCAAAAATCACTCGCAGTATTTCAAAACAACATGAGTCGGTTACTCAAACCTTGCACTATAGTATCCCGTTTATGATTAAACAGTCCGGGCTGGTGCGTTTTCCTGGTTTACGTTTGCAGTATTTTGATCCTGCTTCCGGGCGTATGTATGTCAGTCAATATCAAATAAAGACTAAGCTCGCACTTAACCCTGGGTTGCAATGGTTGCTGGCCATGTTGTTATTAGCACTGCTGGTTTGGGTATTTGTGATAATTAAACCTGCCATCTACCGTATAGTTCTGGCGTTAATGCAGCTGAAAAAAGGCAGGCAGCAATTGAAGCAGGCACAAACACCTGTCGAGGTTCGACTGTCCATGCAGCAGCTTGGTCGGGCGTTTGGATGGTCAGCAAACGCTACCCTGAGTTCCTGGCAGGCTAACTGGCAAGCAAACATCGCAGATAGCGAAAGTGTGACTACATCCCTGAATAAGCTGAGTCGCGCACTTTATAGTCCCGTAGCGGATTTTTCGCTCAATACGGTTAAAAAAACTTTACTTTGTCATGGGTTATTACAGGTTTACGTTTGCTTGCGCCATGCATTGCAGGCGCAAATGGAACCTTCATTTAGATAATCAGTCTGATAATATACCTGATACTGGTTATGAGATAGTTCAGGTCATTATAATTACAATAATACAGAAAGTTTTAAGGAGCTCGCCATGAATCTTGCATCAAAATTATTACTGACAGTCCTCACATTGTTACTGACCCAGGCCGTTTTTGCTGAAATTGAACGCAATCGCATGAAAGAAGACAAGGTGCAGGTCAAGTCCTGGAATCATTTTGCAGACATGTGTCTTGATCTGCATAACATCCAGATCAAGGGGAAAGACATTCTAACTTCCGAGAAAAAAGGTGGTTATCATGGCCGCCCTGACTATTATCGTGAAGTGACCTATACCGATAAAAAAACAGGCAGAGTCTTAAGCCGAATTCAATGGGAAAAGAAAAACCCGAAAAATGTTCATAGTATTGAAGTATTTGTTTACGATAATAAAGGACGTGTCGTCAGAGATTATGCTGCAGCCTATCTTCCTGATCAACGCAATGCGCCAATACAGACCCTGATTAACGTCCATAAATATAATGGTAAGCTGCATGCATTTCGCCAGTTTGATGCAGGCAAGGATATTATATATGAATCCTGTGAAGGCAGGTTCAAAGGCAAAGATCACCAGTTGCGTTTATTCGAAGATGATTTAGCGGCTACAGATTATGATTCACGTCAGTTACTGAAGTCTCCTGTTTATAAAGCCTGTTTTAATGGAATGCCATCAGTGCCGGGAAAATATCTTCGTCCGCAATAGTTATTCTTAGCCACCAGAATGTCAGGAAAAGATACAAGAACAGTGTAGGAGCGGCTCGCGGCCGCGAACGAAAGAACCAGAAAATCTGTTTAATATAAAATACGTCTAATGATCAAGGTATATCACATCATCGAAAATTTTAATGATGCAGGCGTTGTTTTTCGCGGCCGC